>Ga0114962_10001394_pt1 | contig 20931 bp, 20 predicted proteins | sample C_130820_MF_Meta_FD_87017 | JGI IMG/M metagenome (GOLD analysis project Ga0114962, IMG submission 87017) | Freshwater microbial communities from Lake Croche, Canada to study carbon cycling - C_130820_MF_MetaG | ecosystem: Environmental > Aquatic > Freshwater > Lake | place: Lake Croche, Canada... | reverse complement strand
GAGACACTGGTTAAGATCGAACTGAAACTGATTGTGTCGGTGCCAACTCCACCATTTATCGTGTCATTGCCAGAATCCGCTGTAATAGTGTCACTACCAGCACCTGCATTCAACACATTCCCCGATGCATTTCCAGTCAGTGTGTCACTTCCGGATCCACTAGTGACATTACCTATGCCGCTAAGTGTGTCACTGTAACCAGTTCCATCGGCCTGGCCAGATGCGAGATTAACCGACAAGTCGACACTCGCTGATCCGTAGTACACAGTATTAATTCCAGCATCGCCCGCGACGACATCCTTACCAACACCCGGATCAATAATGTCATTCCCAAGTCCTCCGTAGAGGCTGTCATTACCCGACCCGCCATCGATAAAGTCGTTTCCGCCAAGACCATTGATGACGTCACTGCCTCCTAGACCACAGATAACATCCGCACTGGAGGTTCCATTTAAAGTATCGCTGCCACTGGTGCCGACTATGGTGCAAACCAATCCATTGGATGCTGTAGCCGGAACGGACGCCGACCAAGCAGTCGATGCAACACCCAACATGCAAAGTCCAGCGCAGCCAGTGAGGAATATCGTCGCTTTGCGCAACATGGGAACTCCATTTGTACGAGAGTTTTATCTACTCACAGTACACATTAGGCAACGCTTGGCGGCATAAAATGGGAAACATTCCGACTTTAGAGTCGACAGACCGGTCCTCTAAAGGAGGACGCAATACAGTCGAAACTCGCCCGCAGGAGTACTCGATTTACAACTTAGACCGAAGCAGCTTCGATACCTTGAAGTAGTCGGTTTACTACATCAACCGCTCCCCAGCCATCTGGGTAATCCTTAAGCATCGCATCAACATCGCTGGTGGTTGCACCCAATGTCAGGAGCGGTGCTTCCTTGTAGCCATCCGGACGCTCTTGGCCAAGACCAACAGCGGCAACCAAGCCATTACACAAACAGATACGACCTGCGAGTTCTTCTTCTTCGCCACCCTTTTTCAGGAATGGTTTGTCCGGCTCTGCCGCACAGCGGTAACTCACTTTGCCGGCCTCATCGATGTGGCTTGACCGCAGGTAACCCAAGTCGCAGAGGCGTGGACGGGCTTCATAAACATCCTGCATACCAACGGTCCCAGGAAGTTCAACAACCTTGAACGGGAAGCCAGTAGGTGATGCGAGGTGATCAGTGCGCACTCGAAGGTTTCCTTCACGTGCTGCCTGCAACATCTGTTCGCGGTACTCAGGAAGTAAACCTGACTCGCGTGACAACGCGAAGAGAGTTCCTACCTGAACACCTTCGGCGCCTACAGCAATAGCATCAGCAACCGAACCTGGTGTGGCTCGACCGCCTGCTAACCAGAATGGCAAACCGACATTTGCGACCTTCTCAATGTTCGCTTCATCGAGTGGGCCGTAGCCATGCTCTGTGTCCTCCTGCAAGCGACGAGGCGGCGCACTATGGCCACCAGCAAGGTAATGCTCAACGATGAATCCATCTGGACGTGTCACTTCATTACGCGCAAGGTATGAGGCCAAGACTTCAGCGGTCACGATTGCTAGGAACGCTGGTCGAGGAAGTTCAGGTGCCTTACCGAATGACTCAAGCGGGTCGAACTCCAAGATTGGTGCAGGCATACCCGCAGGGCGATCTGAATCAATACTCAAGTGACCGGGCTTACCTTGGGAAAAATCAGTCATGAGTTGTGGGATTTCGCGTGGAATACCAGCGCCCATCAAAATGGCGTCGACGCCAGCCAGCATCGCTCCATAGAGTGCAGCTGGCGTTGCGGTCTGCAACTTCTCAAGGAAGTTGATTCCGACCTTTCCATTTCCTGCTTGCTTAGCCAGCCACACTTCAACGAAGTTTGCAGCTACGGCGAGTTGATCATGCTCTTTATGTGCCTTGAGACTTAGGCGACGCATGGGGCGGAACGGCTCACCATTGCGCCCTTCAGGTCGATAGAACGTAGCAAGAATATGTTCCGCAACTTCTGGGTACGGGAAGTGCGAAAGTGCCTCTTGCATGTGGCCACCCTCATCACCATTTTGCAGGCGACGCGCAACTACAGTCTCGAGTGCAGTGCCAGATACCACGCCCATCTGACCCTGTTTTGCAACAGTCTGTGCCAAGCCCCAAGAAGACACAGCAGCACCCATGCCACCTTGAATGATTGGTGGCAATCCCAGCGAATTCATACGTACTCCTGCTTCAGGAAATGTGGTTACGCTACCGTAACTTACGCCAGCGTAACCTACGAGGGCGTAGGTTGCCACTTATTTTGGCTCGTTTCCCAAAAATTCATACATCAAACGGCTATCACTGATCACATCAGCGGATTTACTAGCCCCTTTGTGGTGACTCACGCCGAATTTGTTGATGTGGCATCCTGTGCCTTCAACTGCCACACACTTGGCACACACAGCATCGCAGTCAGGCTGACAAAGAATATTCCACTGAACCAGAGCAACGTGTGGGCTGAACCGAGTCGGGCGGCAATTGGGCCAGCTACCACCAAACCAAGTGGTGCAAATGCGAGCGAACCGAATGCATCATACGAGGCAACCCGCGAAAGCGATTCCCGTGGAATGTTGCTCTGCATTGCGGTTTGCCAGAGCACCATGAAGAAGTCCATTGCCACTCCAGCGAGGAAGGCTACAAAACAGATGAGGACCAACGAGTTGGAAACTCCCATCACGATGAGCCACATACCAAAACCCACTTGTGCAAGCAGTCCGGCAACAAGCGGCCGCTTGGGTCGAGCGCGAAGTGAGACGAGCACGCCGCACATCATGCCCGCGGATAGAGCACCCAAAATCCATGACCACGGCTTTGGTCCACCCAAAATGCTTTTTGCGTGAACGGGGCCGACAACTGCGAACACACTCTCCATCAACATGGCAATCACGGAGTACCCTGCAACAACGGCCACTACCCAGCTACGCGAAACAAATTCTCGCCAGCCATGCACAAGATCTTGTAAGACTGTCGGCGAATCTTCGTCACTTACTCGCGTCGTGCCTAGGCCTCTCAATTGAAAGACCAAGATACCGGCGATGAAGAAACTAATGCCATCACCAATAAGTCCCCAACCCGCACCAAAATATGCAACCACCATGCCACCAGTAACAGTGCCAGCGATGTTGGACATGTTAGAACCAATGCCGATTACTGAATTAGCCGACTGCAGTAGCTCTTCAGGTACCACTTCTGGAACGAGACCTGAAAACGCGGGCCACCAGAGTGCGGCAAGTGTTCCGCCAACGAAGGCAACTATCGACAGGCTCAGGATGCTTGCGTGTCCATCCAAGAATGAGACGCCATTCAGCACGACAAAGACACTCAGGACGACATCGCTCACACCCACGATTAGGGCACGTGGATACCTGTCGGCAATAACGCCGCCAAAGAGCATGAATACAACTAGAGGAAACATCTGCGAAGCCATGACGATGGACAAATCGGCTGGTGTTGACCCCTTAAGTCCGAGCACGCCAAATGCTAGAGCAATGGGTGCTAGACCATTTCCATAGTTGGAAATGAATCGCGCCAGCAACAGCTTTCGAAATGGTGGAATACTCCACAGTTGCGATAAATCAGTCAACATAGTTAATTACACCCACTCAGACTCAATGCAAGATATTGACGGCTCTTGCAATGACAAGCGCAACAACAACAAGTGAAGTTAGTGACTGCAGCAACATCGTCGCTTTAGCCCAGCGAGTTAGTGGCAATACGTCAGTAGGACTGAACGCACTGGAATTTGTGAATGACATGTAAAGGTAGTCAAAAAATGACGATGCCCAATGCACTGGTGCTAGATCTGGGTCACTCATCTGCGGAAACATAAAGTCTGGGGTTGATACCTTGGCTTGAGAACGAGCGCCGGGACCGCCACGATCAAATTCCCAGTACCACAAAGCGAATATCACAACGTTCGTTAGCCAGATTGAGCCACCCGTTAGCAGCAGGCTCCTAGCATCCTTCACGCCGCCATTGAGCAGGGCATCAATGAGGCGAGCCTGATGAAAGGTTTGCGAGCGTCATTGTGGCAATCAGAATCAGGCTCGTAACACGTGGCCAACCCGCGTGCGCACTGGCTCTCTTCGGATCCAAAATATTGAGGGTCAGTAGCAAGACAGCCTCAATGCCGCAGACAAACCATGGAAACGAACTGTTCAGCGAACGAGGTAGTGAAACCTGGAGCAAGATGACCAACGCAACCACGAGATTCACGACGAGGCGTGACTCAGCTCGATGTTCATGATGCCAATGCGGCACATGGGTTACTTCACTTGTGGTCACAGCGAACTCCTTACCTGCAAATCTAGCGAGTCGAATGCCTAGTGGTACTCAATTAGCCCAATCTTTTCGACGTCTTGGTGCAAGTAAGGTTGTGTGTGAACCCACACGGATTGGAAAACTCATGAGTGACGAACTATCGCCATCTGAGGGGCCCGACCGATCCAATCTGGGACCTGGCGAATTTTTCCCGGCCATCGGAGTCGGCCCTCACCCACTGCCTTGGCCCGAGGGCGCTCAATTCGATCCTGAATTGCTGGAGCTGGGCGATCGCCGAAACGTCGTTGACAAATACCGGTACTGGACTGTTGAAGCAATAGTTGCAGATTTGGATACTCAACGAGCTCCGCTGCACATTGCTATCGAAAATTGGCAGCACGACCTGAACATTGGATCCGTCGTACGTACGGCAAATGCATTTAATGTGTCTGGTGTGCACATCGTTGGTAAGCGCGGCTGGAATCGTCGTGGGGCTATGGTGACCGATCGATACCTGCACCTCTTCCACCATCCAACCGTTGACGACTTCAAGGCCTGGTCAATGGAAAATGAAGTCCCCATTATTGGCATCGACAACGTGCCTGGGTGCGGAAATATTGAAACAAGTCCGCTGCCCCGTGCATGCGTTCTTTACTTCGGTCAAGAGGGTCCAGGCATGTCGCCTGAAGGACTAGCTGCTTGCACACAGATTCTCGGGATCACGCAAGCAGGATCTACTCGCTCTATGAATGCATCAGCAGCTGGTGCCATTGCCATGTTCGCGTGGGCAATGCAGCATGTCCATCAGTAAGCGTGGATGATATACGAAGGTGTCTGAGCGCGCATCGCCCCAAAATTGGAGTTGGCGAACACTCGGTATCGTCCTGATTTGGACCACTTCACACTGAAGGTAACCCGGCCCTGGGCATTAGTGCAGTAATGCTTACACAAGTCGTCTGCCTGCTTTACGGTAAGCCATTGACCGTGAACCATCTGTTGCAATTGCAAAGGCTGCATAGAAATTTTGGCGCCTGCATAGGACTTGACTGCTGTGACAATCGACATAGTTGTGTTCTTCTTAATGGCTGTGCGCGTAGTCAAGTTCTTGATTGTGAATTGGCTGATTCCAGTGAGCCGCAATGCACGACCCACATTTTTGCAAGCAGTGTTATCAAATCCAGGCACGTTGGTATTTACAAGAGTCTGGCAAGTATTCATAACTGCCTGACCAAACTCAAAGTACGAAGATGTGGACTTAATCAAAGGCAAAGCTTGATACAACAAGACAGACATGCGACTAATTGCGGTGCATTCGCTAAGGCTGTGACAAATGCCATCCTCAGGGACAGTACCGAGAGGTTTTATTGTCGTTGAGCCCGCTGTTGCACCATTTGCGATGAGCCAGGCAAAGCGATTAAGTGGACCGTTGTTCACGTGTCCATCACCGGACTTCCAGTTCTGAGTAATCGCGGGCAAGGCTGCTGACTGGCCACTACTAGAAATACTGCTTCCTGTCTTCATTACGCGATACGGCCCAGGATCTGCCCCTGTGACATTCTCACCGACTTTCCAAGTTGGATCAGGGGCGGAATTTGGAGATAAGCGTTCTGCGGCCTCCCCAAAAACATCTGACAGGCCTTCGCTCAATGCGGCGGCATCGGACGTATCCGTGAATCCGTCCTGGAAAGCAATTGAGAAAGTAAGGCCATGCGTCAGCTCATGCGCAATCACATCCAAGCCCTGGTCATAACCCGCACCCATAAAGATGCCACTGCAGGCGGCCGTACGACAGATTGATGTTGGTGCTGACCAAGGAACCCAGAATGCATTTCCATAACTCGGACAATCTGCCTTGGCATCGTAGAAACACACGTTAGTGAATGCGCTAATTCGAGGGTTTCGATCACCGTTGATGGAATTGGAAATATTGCCCAGCCACTTTTCATCATTAATGTCGACATTCAAGACATCTTTGTAGTAAGTCCAGGTTGCATCAATATTGTTCAGCGCTGTTGTAGAGCTCTCAGTATTTCTTCCTGCATAGTTATTGCCACACAGTGGGTAAACATCGCCAAAAGAGTTGATGTAGACGTGACCACCATAGGTCCGCACGAGACCAGTGCTACCAAGTGCTGTGTCTTGAGTGGCGTAATCAGAACGAACTGCACTTTGCAGATCGCATACATTCGGCGTGTAGGTGATGTGCTGAGAAATCGGTGACGAATACAGCATGGCGTGTGTGGAATCGTCCAAGACGCTGACTGCAACTGACTCAGGACGACCGATCACCGCGGTCCAGGCGCTCCAGGCGATGTGAAGTCCAGATGGAATTCCTGGCACCAACCCAGAATCTGCAACAACTGCATGCAGCTTGGTGACGGCCACATCCGTGGTGTCTACACCCCGGGTACTTGCAAAGCTTTTTTGTAACTCCAACTGCGCTCGTTCGTGCGACAGTGTGGCCACAAAGGATAACGATTGGTCTATTCGTAGTGTTGTGACATTGAAGGCTACAAGATCATTATGAGAATCTAATGTGAGAGCCAGCAGGGTTCCAAGAACATCAATGTGCGAGACAGTTTGCACAAAACGTAGGGTCGCAAGTCCAGAAGCACCTGGAATCACTTGGGTCATGCGCGCCGTTTGGGAAGTTACGCCCCACTCCGCCGAATGACGGTCAATGAATTCGCGTCCAGCAGACTCGCCATCAGTCGCTGCAGAAGCGACTTCAGGCTGGGATAACACCTTGCTGGTGGTAAGTAATGTGGCGGTCGGCTGAGCACTGGCACTGGCACTTAATTGCTCGACTGGATTTGCTAAAGCTTGCGAAGCAACAACTGAGATAACTCCCAATGTGAGTATCCATGCCACAAGTGCACGAAAACCTGACCGATTATTCACACGACACCCCATTGGAAGACCCTTAATAAACCTAAACGATAAATGCCTGCATCAAACGACACATTAGGTAAAGATTTGTTCAAGAAATGATTCAGGCATACTGTGCCCAGCATGAGGTGGACAAAACTCCCGTGTGAACAAGTCGGTCTAGTCCGACTCAGCGCCTAACTAGTTGACGTCAGTGCGGTGGAAGTTTGCGTGTGAACGACTTGGTGTTGGACCACGCTGACCTTGGTAACGAGAACCATAGATGCTTGAACCGTAAGGATGCTCCGCTTCAGAAGTCATGCGGAAGAAGCACACCTGGCCAATCTTCATACCCGGCCACAACAAGATGGGCAAAGTAGCAACATTGGCTAGTTCAAGAGTTACGTGACCAGAGAAGCCGGGATCAATGAAGCCCGCAGTTGAATGCGTAAGTAGACCGAGTCGACCCAAACTGGACTTGCCTTCAAGGCGAGCAGCCACATCGTTCGGAAGCGAGACAACTTCATACGTGCTGCCAAGCACGAACTCACCTGGGTGCAATACGAAAGGCTCTGCGCCACTAGCCTCAACTTCACGAGTCAGGTCACTCTGCTCTACTGAAGGGTCGATGTGTGGGTAACGATGATTCTCAAACACTCTGAAGAATCGGTCAAGACGCACATCAATACTTGATGGCTGCACCATTTCAGGGCTGTACGGGTCAATACCCACACGACCAGATTCAATTTCGGCCCGAATGTCGCGATCAGAAAGTAGCACGAGACAACACTACCCATACCAGGCACTAGGCTTGCGGATTAGGTCGGAAAACTCGAGAAAATCGACCTATGCGGGTGTGGCGTAATGGTAGCGCGTAACCTTCCCAAGGTTGAGGCGCGGGTTCGATTCCCGTCACCCGCTCACCGCCACGGCGGTCTGCTTTTATCCCCTGTAGCCTTGCCTTATGAAGCGACTTGGTCTAGTTCTAGCATCCCTTTTCCTCATCTGGACAAGTGCGCCCAGCGCGCAGGCACACACCGAACTGGTGAGCACTTCTCCAACACCGAATGCACAAGTTGCAGCGCCTCAGCCGATTTCATTGACCTTCAGCGAAGCACCAATCCTGGAAGGCAGCTCCATCGTGGTGGTCGACGCTGGTGGAAATCAGTATGAGACTGGGCAACTCACCCTTGACGGCGCTACCTTGATCGGTGACTGGCCGGCTGACCTCCCCGTCGGTTACGCAAAGATTTACTGGCGAGCTGTTTCTGATGATGGCCATGTAGTAACTGGTGACTACAACTTTTACTATTCAGCCGCTGCCGCGGAGCAGTCCGTGATCACTGCTCGAACGATTCCTACAAAGACTGCCAGTGAAGTGCAAGTCACAAGGTACTACGACAATAAATTGTTCTTGCCTGCTGTAGTAGTGGCTGGCGTACTCTTGGTGGCATTCTTCTTCACCATGCATAGTCGACGTAATAAGTAACGAAATGCGATCACTACTCGGGCGCAGTGGTCTCATCGTCGTTGTTGTGAGCTCATTCGTCCTCGCACTAATCGTTGGTCACGATACATGGCACCGCCCAATTGCTGGGCTTCCTGATGCGGGTCAACTCATGTCATGGGTACTCAAGTTTGCACTCCTCACGAACACAGTTCTTGGCATCCGAGTTATTGGGCAGTTACTCGTTACGGCATTCATTGCCCCAAGCAACGGTGATCACATCGACCGCCACGGACGAAAGCTCATTACACAGGTTGGCGCTACTTCATCCGTCTGGGCTATCTCCGCAGTAGCTGCAGCAGTAGCAACCCTTTCTGATGTACTCGGCTTGCCAGCGAGTCAGACATTCGCTCCGGGCTTGATACCCACATACATATGGGCATTACCGCCATCTCGTAGCTACCTGATCACTGCTGCACTCGCTATTGCAATTGCATTTCTCTCAATGTTCGTCACATCGCTGAACCAAGTAGTCATCATGTTGGCGCTTACTGCGGCAGCCATTGTCTCGCCATTGCTCAACAGCCATTCGGCTACGCTTGGCGATCATTCACTTGCTCTCACATCATCCGTACTTCACGGACTCTCGATGTCAGCATGGGTCGGCGGCCTGTGGGCAGTGCTTCCATTTGTCCGCGAAGCCAACTTCACTGTCATCAAGCGCTACTCTGTCCTGGCAACGGGAGCAGTCATCACGCTGATGCTCTCCGGTGTTGCTGCAGCATACGCACGCATGAATTCCATAAGTGATTTGTGGGCAGCGCCTTACGGACGCTTGGTGTTCGTCAAGGTCGTACTGTTCACCGTCATCCTGTTCACTGCGAACCGCGTCCGAAACCACATCAGCACCAACTCTTCAGTCGCTAGCCTTGTCAGTTTTGAACTAGTGATTATGGGCGTCTCGATAGGCATCGGTGTCGCACTGCATCTGAGTGCTCCCTCCCGCATTGGAAAACCGTTTGCCTCAGCAGCCGAAGATCTCTTGGGTTTCCCATTCCCTTCTGCGCCTAACGCCTGGAACCTACTGGCTGGCTGGCATCCAGAGTGGCTTATGTTAACTGGTGGCATTGTTGCTCTGGCTGCCTACCTCACTGGAATTCGACGAATGCACACACGCGAGCTGCCGTGGTCAGTTGGTCGAACTATGTGTTTCACAACTGGAATTGTGCTTTTGTTGTGGTGCACAAATGGCGGTGTGAGTAAGTACGCAATGGTTACCTTCAGCTCTCACATGATTCAGCACATGACGCTATCCATGATCGTGCCAATCTTTATTGTGCTTGGCATGCCTGTGACATTGGCACTGCGCGCATTACCAGCAGTCTCTGATCCACAGCACCGTAATGCGCGAGCGTGGATTTTGGCAGGAATACACAGCCCATATTCACGCCTTGTGAGTCACCCACTAATTGTTCTGGTCATCTTCACATTTGGACTGTATGGGTTGTACTTCACTTCATTCTTTAGCACCTTGATGGGGAGCCACACAGGTCACGTCCTGATGGAGATTCATTTCTTACTGACTGGCCTACTATTTGCCTGGGTCATCATCGGATTGGATCCCATGCCCCGTGAGTTCCCGCATTGGTCGCGACTCATGCTTGTCTTGGTAGCAATTTCACTGCACGCATTCTTCGCAATCGCAATAATGCAGTCTGCCGTTCCTATCGGTGACGCCTGGTATTCACAAGTCACACCTCCATGGATTGTAGATCCGCTGGCTGACTCAAATGTTGCCGGCGGAATTGCATGGGGACTTGGTGAAGTGCCAACTCTGCTCTTAATGGTGTTGGTTGCCGTGCAGTGGTCGCGCAATGACACACGTTTAGCAAAGCGACTGGACAGAGCAGCCGATCGAGATGGTGATGCAGAACTTAGGGAGTACAACGAGCAACTGGCTCGTATGAACTCTCAAGACGAAGGCCACTAGTCCAACACGCGATCTTCCTGCACTGGAAAAGATGCCCGCCAAGTGGAGACTTCTTCCAGGCTGATGTCTGCATACAGAACAGTTTCTTCATCTCCTGCTTCGGCCACAATCTCACCTTTGGGATTAACCACGATGGAGTGACCTGCGAGTTTCACCTGTCCGCTGAGTCCCGCGGCATTGCAAGCAATAACCCACGCCTGATTCTCAATGGCTCGTGCTTGCAACAAAATCTGCCAATGGTGCAGACGGCTTTGTGGCCATCCTGAAGTCACGACGAAAGTCTCAACATCTTGGTTCATCAAGGCACGGAATAGTTCAGGGAATCTCAAGTCATAACACGTCGCTAATCCGATTATGCCCAGAGGGCTTTCAGCGATGGAGACGAGTTCAGATCCACCAGCCAGCAACGTCGCTTCACCGCTGTCAAAGCCAAATAGGTGAATCTTGCGGTAGAAGGCTGCAACTGAGCCATCGGGTTTCACCACAACAGATGTGTTGAATAAGTTAATTCCGTCACGCTCTACAAAGGAACCTGCGTGCAGCCAGACACCTGCATCGCGAGCTGCATCACACAAGTCCTGGACAAATGTGGATGCCCGCTCAACGGAATGCGATTCCATCATCTCGCTGCTGAAAGCTCCCACCGCCCAAAGTTCAGGAAGAAAGATGGCATCACACAGTCCTGACTGTGCACGAATGAGCGTGAGCACTCGCTGAGTGCGTTGCTCGGGAGACTGCTCAGCACTCACATCAAGCTGTAGTAGCGCGACTCTGGTCATGCATTCAGCGTAATCGTGACAAGTGGACTTCGGATGTTAAATGTCGAAGTCATTCGGCAAACGACAGATGCGCTCAAGCCACAAGCCGAGAGTTGCCACAATGAGGCTGGCGAGAACACAAAGGCTTGCAGTACCGACGCACCTGCGACTTGCTTCGCTATCCAGCATGAGTGCGTTCAGCATGAGTACCCCAGCATAGAAACCTGCAGCAACCGAGCCCACTCGAGATGAAGACAAGGCAAGTGCTGCGCTTCTCGCTGAAACCAGTGGATCTAATCCATTGCGTCGTGACGACTTCTTGAGATTGGCCCGCACCATCAAGGTCCAAGAAAACAGAAAACCGGCCAAAGCCGACATGATGAATGGCGTCAAAAGTGGCACGGAAAATTCAGTTCCGGTCCAGATCGGCCACAACCGAGCGACTGACCATCCGGTAGCACCAGCGAGAACCCCAGTCATGAGCAGTGTAGAAATCTTTGTGTTGCTGGCCCTCATAAGTTACGACCCCTCTTCACATCTAGCTGCGCGTCCGCATAGAGATGGACACCTTCAGGCGAAAGGCCCGATAAGCATTCTCGGACTGTGCCAAATCCTTCTAGTACATACTCAGCATCCACGTCACACCACGGAATGAGTACGAAGGCGCGCTCAAACGCTCGCGGATGTGGAATTGTGAGAGTGCCAGAGTTCATTGCTAACTGGCCGTAAGCCAAGATATCGATGTCTACTGTGCGCGGTCCCCAGCGCACCGAACGAATTCGGCCAAGCTGATCTTCAATGCGCTGCACTGCCGCGAGTAACTCAAATGGCTCTAGTTGTGTGAAGCCTTGAATGACCGCATTTAGGTAGGGCCCTTGCTCAGGACCACCGACTGGATCTGTTTCATAGATGCTTGATGTTGTTACCTCAGTCAAGACTTCGGATTCAACTAAAGCATCGAGTGCATTCTGCAAGTTCAGAGATCGATCACCCAAGTTTGAGCCAAGTGCCAACACTGCTCGGTTTAAGGAAGGCACCTAACCACGCTCACATTTCCAAAGACAACTTCAATTGGTGCAGATGGCTTGTGCACAGTGACGCACACCCTCTCGACACCATGAAGCTGCAAACAGTTACTAGCAATGACATCAGCCAACTTCTCAATAAGGTTGAACGCTGGTCCTACGACTGCATCATGCGCTATCTGAGCAAGCTCGGCATAGTTCACTGTGTCACTCACATCATCAGAAGTAGCACATGTGTCAAAGTTAGCTTCTACCTCGACATCAACGATGAACTCTTGGCCATTTGCTCGCTCATCTGGAAGGACGCCGTGGTAACCAATGGCCCTAATTCCCTTAAGGACAATTCGATCTGTCATCGTGACTCCTGAAGTTTCTGAACGACTTCAATAGCATCTCTCGCTGAACGAACATCGTGGACTCGCACTGCCCAGACTTTTGCATTAGCAAGCATTGTTGTGAGCGCGGTGGTTGCGTGCTCACGCTCATCTACTGGACGAGCAAAAGCATCAACAGCGAGGAGTTCACCGAGGAACTTCTTGCGAGATGCACCGACTAACACTGGGTAGCCAAGCTCCTGCAGTGTGCCTAGTTGAGCAAGCAGCGACCAATTCTGTTCGGATGTCTTGGCAAAACCAATGCCAGGATCGAGCACAATCCGGTTGCGTGCAACGCCAGCATGGCACACATCAAATGCTTGCTCGTCAAGTTCAATTCGGACTTCACTTGCGACGTCCGTGTAACTCGCCAAGTTGTCCATTTCGTTTGAATGTCCACGCCAGTGCATGAGTACATAAGGCACCTCGACAGATGCAAGATAACCAAACATGTGAGGATCCGCTTTCCCCCCACTCACGTCATTGATGATGACTGCGCCCGCTTCAACAGCCGCTTGCGCTACTTGCGCCCGCATCGTGTCGATGCTGACTGCGATGCCACGCGCGCTCAGCGCCTCAACCACCGGAATCGTGCGGGCTAGTTCCTCATCCAGAGTCACGCGCTGTGCACCTGGTCTGGTTGACTCACCGCCGATGTCAACAATGTCTGCTCCCTGGTCCACAAGATCAAGGCCACGAGTAATAGCAACATCAGTCTGTGCATACGCGCCACCGTCGCTGAAGGAATCGGGTGTCACATTGAGTACACCCATAACAGCAGTACGTTCAAGTTGCGAGAGGTGTGCAGGCAAACCTGTGGGGCGCAAGAATTCTCTCTCAAGTTTTCCTGACCTGCGCGACCGGAACCAGGTCATGATTACTTGCCGTTGATGAGGGCCATAGCTTCGCTGCGTGTAGAGCCATCACGCAACTGGCCACGAACAGCGGAAGTCACAGTCTTTGAACCCGGCTTACGAATGCCGCGCATCGACATACAAAGATGCTCACACTCGATAACAACAATTACTCCACGCGCATTGAGAATGTTCACCATGGCATCTGCAATCTGAGTAGTCAGACGCTCCTGAACCTGTGGTCGCTTGGAGTACACATCGACAAGACGCGCAATCTTGGATAAGCCAGTGATACGTCCGTCCTCACCAGGGATGTAGCCAACATGAGCCACGCCATGGAATGGCAACAGGTGATGTTCACACGTTGAATACACTGCAATGTCTCGCACAACAACGAGTTCTTCATGACCCAGGGAGAATGTAGTGGTCAACACATCTTTTGCTGTCGTATGCAAACCACCAAAAATCTCTTGATAAGACTTTGCTACCCTCGAAGGCGTATTCGCTAGGCCCTCACGATCTGGGTCTTCACCAATGCCAATGAGTAGTTCACGAATTGCTGCTTCTACCCGAGCGCCATCAAATGGATTCCGTGCTGGCGGTTCAGAGAGTTGCTCAATTCGGTCTATGCTCACGCGTCACCTTCGACAACAACCTCTTGGGATGCTTCTGTCGCTTGTGGAGCTGCTGCAATCTCAGCCTTTGGGGAAGCAGGTGGCACTGCAACTGGCGGACGCTCACTTGGCGTACGACGTGGTGAACCAGTCCATGCTGCACGATGTGCCCGACGATTGAGTGGCTCAAAGATGCGCGCGATTTCCTCACGACCCAAAGTTTCCTTATCGAGCAGCTCAACGACTAAGGCATCAAGTACGTCGCGATTCAACTCAAGAATTTCATAGGCCTCATGATGGGCAACATCGATGAAGTTACGTACCTCCTCATCGATAGCAGCCGCAACTTCTTCGGAGTAGTCGCGACCATGACCCATATCACGGCCCATAAATACTTCACCCGTTGCTTGGCCGTAACGAATTGCGCCTAGACGCTCCGTCATGCCGTATTGCGTCACCATCTTTCGGGCGACTGCGGTGGCTTTTTCAATGTCATTGCTTGCACCTGTGGTTGGGTCGTGGAAAATCATTTCCTCTGCAGCGCGACCGCCGAGCATGTAGGCAAGTTGGTCAAGCATCTCACTGCGGGTGGTTGAGTACTTATCTGATTCTGGCAAAACCATTGTGTAGCCAAGCGCACGACCACGAGGCAGGATAGTGATCTTGTGTACTGGATCGGTGTTCGGCAATGCGGCGGCAACAAGTGCATGCCCACCCTCGTGATACGCAGTGATCAAACGCTCATGATCACTCATAACGCGAGTACGTTTCTGCGGGCCAGCCATGACGCGATCGATTGACTCGTCCAAGATCTCATTGGTGATGAGCTTTTCGCCAGACCGCGCTGTAAGCAAAGCGGCTTCATTCAATACATTGGCCAAGTCAGCGCCTGTGAAGCCGGGAGTGCGACGAGCAACTGCAAGAAGGTCAACGCCTTCTGCAATGGGCTTACCTTTAGCATGAACTTTAAGGACGTCGTGACGACCAATGAGGTCAGGCACTTCAACTGCAATTTGGCGGTCAAAACGACCTGGTCGAAGCAAAGCAGGGTCAAGAATGTCGGGACGGTTGGTCGCAGCAATCAGAATTACGCCTGTGTTGACATCGAAGCCATCCATCTCGACCAACATCTGGTTAAGGGTTTGCTCACGCTCGTCATGACCGCCACCCATACCCGCGCCTCGATGACGACCAACGGCATCAATCTCGTCGATAAAGATAATGGCTGGAGCATTCTGCTTTGCCTGGTCGAAAAGGTCGCGAACACGGCTTGCGCCGACACCCACAAACATCTCAACAAAGTCTGAACCTGAAATCGAAAAGAACGGTACTCCAGCTTCGCCCGCAACTGCGCGAGCCAGAAGTGTCTTGCCCGTTCCTGGCGGACCGTAAAGCAAGACACCTTTCGGAATTTTGGCACCAAGTGCTTGGAACTTAGCTGGCTCCTTGAGGAATGCCTTGATCTCTTCAAGTTCTTCAACGGCTTCGTCAGCGCCGGCTACGTCAGCGAACTTAGTACTTGGCATGTCCTTCGTGAGCATTTTTGCCTTGGACTTACCAAACTGCATGACACGACCGCCCTGCATCTGTCCCATGAAGAAGAAGAGCAAGAACAGCAGAACAACGATAGGCAGGAAGGAGAGCAGAAGGCTTACCAAGAATGACTCGTGCGGGACAACTACGTTGTAGCCACCTGGCAGACCACCGCTTGCCTTTTGCTTTCGCAATAAATCAGCTAGGTCCGGACCTTGTCCAGCAATGAAGGATGCAGATTCCTTCTGGCCATTAGTCAGGATGACCTGAATGGTCTGGTCCTTATCCACCAATGTGACCGACTTTGCCCGACCTGCGGAGATGTCGTCGACAATCTTCCAGGTGTCAACAGTCTTGCCCTTACTGTCACCGGACAGCGAGTTACTGCCAACGAGCAATGCAACTACCGCTAAGGCAATCCAGAAGGCTGGCGAACGCAAAATCTTTTTAATTCCCATAGTGGAAGGAATGACACCCCTTGGTATGTATGAATCTTTACCGTACTACCCCAAGGGCAGTTGCGCTAAATGATTGCAGTACAAATCTCAACCATCAAAACGCCCCAGCCATTTCCAATGGGGAAATCACGTATTTCACTAGATTAGTTGCGTATTGTGACATTGTGATCTTTAAGGCAGTTTTGGACCAGCGCCCTTATCCAGCGGTCAATTTAACCGCTGAGCAGTGGGGCGACCTTGCCCCGCGGCAAGTACGCCTGGCTGACCTATCTTCAGTGCGCAGCACCCTTGATTTGAATGCACTTCTTGCTACAGATTCAACCTTTTTTGGAGATTTGTTTGCACATGTAGTGCGCTGGCACGGCGACCTTTATTTAGAAAATGGTCTGCATCGCGCAGTTCGAGCTGCTCTCCAGGGCCGCACATCACTGCATGCGCGCATCTACACTCTGGACTAAGTAACTAACTAAAGTCGTCCTGCTTCATGCACACGAGCTAAAAATTCCTTTGTGCGTTCATTTTGAGGATGCTGAAGTACCTGCTCAGGTGTACCTCGCTCAATGATTCGGCCAGATTCTAGGAAACACACTTGGTCAGCCACTTGGGTAGCGAATCCCATTTCGTGTGTCGCCAGCACCATGGTCATGCCGTCGCTCTTTAGGTCGCGAACAAGCGACAGCACTTCATTAACCAGAACTGGGTCGAGCGCCGATGTCACCTCATCCAGCATCAACAATCGCGGACGAACAGCAAGCGAACGAATAATTGCAACACGTTGTTGTTGGCCACCGCTGAGCCGATCTGGGTATTGATCAGCCTTCTCACCTAAACCAAAACGCCCGAGGAGTTCAAGTGCATCTGCACGAGCTTGCTCAGGCGAAACTCCCTGAACGCGCTCCGGCGCAAGTGTGATGTTTTGGAGCACTGTCATGTGCGGAAACAGGTTGAATGATTGGAAGACCATTCCCAGCTGACGACGAATAGCATCCACATTGATACGTGGGTCTGTGATTTCCTGACCATCAAGATGGATTGAACCATCATCGATGGTCTCAAGCAGATTGATGCAACGCAGCAAAGTTGACTTGCCTGATCCTGATGCTCCAATCAGTACCGTTGCCGTGTGATCGGGAACGCTCAACGACACATCGATAAGCACCTGTTCGTGACCAAAACTTTTTTGAACATTTGATATCTCAAGAACGTTCATACTGACCCCTGCGCATTCTGGCGCGAGATGGAACGAGCCAACACATGGTCTGTGTAGCGAGTGAGTGGAATGGTAATCAGTAGGAACAGAATTGCAGCCACTACGTACGGCGTGTAGTTGAAGGTGCGTGAGCCTTCAATTTGTGCGGCTCTGATGGCATCCGTCACACCAAGAATCGAAACGAGGCCGGTGTCCTTCAAAAGCGCCACAAGGTCATTCAGAAGTGGTGGCACTACTCGCTTCAATGCTTGTGGAAGTACCACGTGCCGAAGTGTCTGTGCCTGACTCAGACCTAGCGACCTAGCAGCGGCCCGTTGACTTGGATGAACCGACAAGATACCGCTGCGCAGCACCTCAGCCACATAGGCCGAATAAGTGACGATGACAGCAACTGTTCCTAGAACGGTGACATTTGATGTCACACCGGCAATACGCAGTGCTGGTACACCAAAGCCGATTAAGAAGATTACGAGCAAAAGCGGGATGCCCCGAAAAACATCAACATAAACAGTTGCCAAAATTCTAAATGGCGTCATCGCTGCTGACTGTGAAGTGCGAGCAAGTGCAAGGCCCATGGCGCAAATTGCTATGGCACAACTTGCAATGACGGTCAATTGGAGATTTGTGAGCAGGCCGCGAAGCACTAGATGAAGAACCTGATGCCCATATGACAAATCGAAAAAGGTTTCCTTAACCACCTTCCAACCTGGAGATGCGACTATGACTATCGAAAGCGTTCCAAGCACTACAACAGTCGAGACTGTGGCAATCAGGATTCGTTGCCGAGACTGCGCTCTTCGAATTGCGATGCGTTCACGTTCTCGATCACTGACGACAGACAACAGCGTCTGACCCGGATCTTCTCGGGTCAGACGCTGCTTGTTAGTCATAAATTACTTAAGTACTGGCGCGCCAGCATCAGTGCCCAGCCACTGGGCAGCAATTTTGTCCAGAGTTCCATCTGCCTTCAGAGCATCTACTGCATCAGAAACACATTTGGTGAGCCCGCTGCCCTTAGCGAGCAATAGACCGAATTCGTCACCACTACCTGTAGACGGAAGCTGGCCGACAATCAGGCCGTTCTCAACTTCAACACCCGACAAGTAGAAAGCTGTTGGCAGATCGACGACAAGTCCATCAATCTGACCGTTCTTCAATGCGGTGACACCAGCAGCATTGTCGTTGAAGACAGATGGGTTCGCGCCGATCTGATTCTTCACAGCGTCAAGTGATGTTGTGCCAACTGCAGCACCAAGCTTGGCTGTCTTCAAGCCAGCGATAGTTGTGACTCCTGCGATTGGACTTCCTTTGTAAGAGACAACGGCCTGCGGCGCGGTGTAGTAAGGGCTAGAGAAATCAACAGCCTTCTTGCGCTCATCCGTGATTGAGAATTGCTGCAAGTTGAAGTCAAAGTTCTTGGTTCCCGGGGCAATCGCACCATCGAAAGTGGTACGTACCCACTTCACGTCAGCATTGGCGTAACCCAGCTGTCCGGCAACTGCGTACGCAACTGCTGACTCGAAACCCTTGCCCGCTTCAGGCTTATCATCGATAACCCATGGGTAATAAGCAGGCTGACCAGTAGCGATGGTGAGCTTTCCTTGAGTGACAGTGTCACTGCAAGCTGCGGAATCTTTGGATGATGATGAGCAAGCGCTCAACGACGCTGCAATAAGTACTGCTGCCGCGCTGATCATCAAACGGCGAGTTGTCTTAATCTTCACGAATATCTCCTTCGGGACTTACACGGTATGGAAACAGGCAAAACCAATTTCCGGGGTCCACTTGGACCCGCGCTTGCCACAGCGTGGCCAGGTCTTCCTCCGGGGCACCCCATCGCGGTCTGCAAGGGTTGTCGAATAGTAAGCCGGAACTTGTCACTATTGCTCTTAACCTGTTGCACAGCCTAGCAATTCTTGTAGTACCTGCGATACCTGCAACAGGTATGTCTGCACTAGGCATTTTCTGCCAGAATCAACTTATGGTTACTGGCCCCTATGAATCCGCAATGCGCGAGGCTTTGTCTCTAGGTGCGCAGGCTGCCAGCAAGGGTGACATCCCAGTCGGCGCTCTTGTGCTAGATGAATCCGGTCAGATAATTGGCCGCGGGCAGAACACCCGCGAACAAGAGAGTGACCCCCTCGGTCATGCTGAAATTGTTGCCCTGCGGGATGCTGCTGCGCATCTAGGGAACTGGCGGTTAGACAACTGCACACTTGTAGTCACACTCGAGCCGTGCACCATGTGTGCTGGTGCCATTGTGCAAAGCCGTATTGCACATCTTGTTTTTGGAACTTTTGACTCAAAAGCTGGTGCAGTGGGATCACTCTGGGATGTTGTACGTGACCGACGATTGCCACACCGACCCCAAGTCACATCTGGAGTACTTGCAGATGCGTGTGCACTCGTGCTTAGTGAGTTCTTTCAAGCACAACGAAGCTAAGACAACAATGAGCAAAAGAAGCGTGGGCCCATCGGTTTCCCAATGAGCCCACCTCGATGTTTATAGGTTTTTACCTATGGGGAGTTGCGTCAACTGCTTCGGAAGCAGCACCCCAGCCAGCAGCATTGAGTGCAAAGATCTGAATGGAACAGGTCACTCCATTTGTCATACCCTTAATCCACTGCGGGCTTGCTGATGCACCAAAGTTAATGACTCGTCCACCATTAATGGAATAGCCATACCGAGTAATCGCGGCGCCACCATCACTGTTAGGTGCATCAAAATCAACCTTGACCTTTCCATTGCCGGAAATCACAGAGGTGATAGTTGGCGCGCTTGCAGCCTTACGTGGTGTCACACGACGACCACCAGATGCAGCGCCACCACCGGCACCATTAATTGCACGCACTTTAACCACATAATGTGTGCCATTAACCAGACCCGTAATGACTAGTGAGTTTCCTGTACTAGATGCATCAACAGCAGTCCACGTTGCACCATCATCAACGGTGTATTCGTAACCCGTGATCTCGGTGCCACCGTTCTTTTTAGGCGCCCAAATACCTAGAGTCACCTTGCCATTAGCCAGCTTGATTGTGCGAATACTCGGCGCAGAAGCAGGCTTACCAACCGGTGCAGGTGGCGGTGTCGGCTCACCAACTACATTCACTGGAATGTAAGAGAAGGTAGATGCCCAGCCCGTTGTGCCGTAGGTCACTGTGATCCCAGTGAGTTCGGGGTTGTTCTCGAAAACGTTGTTGCCCTCTGACGGCGCATTACCTTCGAAGGTCACAGAAGTCAAAGAGTTTTTCGCGAAGGTTAAACCCTCGATAGTGGTCACGCTGCTTGGAATAGTTACTGAAGTCAATGCGTTGATGTAGAAGGCGCCAGCACCCAACGTTACCAAGGACGCTGGAAGCGTCACCGAAGTGAGCGAGTTATTCTCAAACGCCCAGTTACCTATCGACACCAAAGAGTCAGGGAAAGCAACCGAGGTCAAACCCTTGTCCTGGAAGGCAGCGTCGCCAATTGCCGTAACTGGATGCCCATCAATGGCAGACGGAATGACCATTTCTG
>Ga0114962_10001393_pt1 | contig 20939 bp, 22 predicted proteins | sample C_130820_MF_Meta_FD_87017 | JGI IMG/M metagenome (GOLD analysis project Ga0114962, IMG submission 87017) | Freshwater microbial communities from Lake Croche, Canada to study carbon cycling - C_130820_MF_MetaG | ecosystem: Environmental > Aquatic > Freshwater > Lake | place: Lake Croche, Canada... | reverse complement strand
GTTATGGATGAAATTGAAAAACAAACTACTTTAAGAAAAACTTATTCAACTAAAGTAGATAGCGGATATGGCATATTTGGATAATTATTAATAATATGGCACTAGTCGACTTAAAATCTAATTTAGCGAACTTTCGCTCAACATTTACAACACCTAGCGTTGCAAATCAAACTGTAAATAATTTAAATCATCCATCAAAGACGCATGTATACAAAGCTTCAGACAGTAAATTAGATATTGATTCAATTCCAAAATCTTACAATGAAAAAACTCGATTTAGTAAATTGTTTACTGACACTTCTAAATTTGATCGACCTGATTCGTTAATTTTTAAATATACAGGAAAAACAAAATTTACTCAAATCGTAATAAATTCATCTAAATTTAACATAGATAATTTACCTAGTAAATTTAGCATTCAAGGGATGTATACTCCTAGTAAATTCAATTCAAATTCAGTAGTAAACAAATCTAAATTTAACATAGATTCATTACCTAGTAAATTTAGCACAAACACTAAATACACTCCAACATCACTATATCCTGAATCAAAAATTAAACCAACGTCAACACGGTGGTCGGGAAAGTTAGCTCCAGAAGTTAATTTTTTCAATGATACAAAATCAGGAGCAGTTGGATTTACTAGAAACTTTACAGATTCAAAATTAACTAAATTTATTGGGGCTACCCTAGCATCATATACATATCCTAATTTATTAGGTTTAGGAGATAGATTAGTTTCTAGGCCATTAACTAATTCTAAATTTCCAAATTCAGGGACAGCTACTTTAGCAAACCAATTGCCAATGGGCTCTGTATTTCATTATGCAAAAGATGGAGTAATTGCATCGAAGAAATTTTCAACAGAAGGATATTCTGAAAAAAGAAAATACAGTGACAATATTAAATCAATAAAAGGACAATCTGATAAGTCTTTGATGTTTGTAAGATCTACAGAACAAAATTCACCATCGGCTATTGATGAGCAATATAAGAAATTTAATTTACGTGATGAAGCGTATAACCCGACATATATCAAAGCTCCTTTAATTTTAAGAGGTATTCAAAGAAAAGGAAAAGAGACTACTCAATATTGGGGGTTTGGTTCAAAAGCTGGATTTGACGATGGATTAATTCAAGGAGGCACTGCTACTGTCGCAGATAGAATAGCAGCTGATTCAGAAAGAATTGCAAAATGGATGTCATCTCCAAAAGGTCTTTTATGGACTAGCAAGCAAGTAGGATTAGGTTTAACCAATCCGAAAGTAGAAGCTATAGCCGGTACTTTTGGACGTCAAACTCGAATTCATACTGGATTAACTTCACTGCTTTCAGTAGCGGGTTCCCCATTAGGATTGCATTTTACAACTCATGGAATTCCTTTTGCAAATGAATTTGCTAGTTATGAAAATGTAATTAAAACTAAACAATTACCAATAATTGGAAATACTAGCTACAGTCGATTGATTGATTTACGCTATGAATTTGGAGAACCTGGTAAATTTTATACTAATAATTTAATTGGGAAGGCAGTTTCAGAAATTAAATCACTTAAAACTAAATCATTAGGATCTGAAATATTATCAGGATTAGGAGGTCCAAATTCCGTGTATGGAATTGGATTTACTCAAATTCGAAGAGTGGTAGATACTAAAACAGATGCAGTAACTCGAGCATCAAACTTAAAATTCATTCAAACGTATAATATTAATGAACAATATGCTTCTGGAGACTCATCTGCTATATTTAAATCAGCAAATTCTGCAAATACAGAAATTTCTGATAAAATTAAAGTTGACGCTCGACAAGCAATCAGTTCTATGGATCATTTAAGTAAATCTAATGAAAGAGATTCATTAAAAACTAGATTATCTAAAATTAATACAACACCAGGGGCTGGAGAAGGAAATTCAATTGAAACTAATGAAGGTAAAGTTATTGCATATCCAAAGAGTCCAAAAAGTGATATTAACAATTACATTACAATGGCTTATGGAAAAATTCCTAAAAATGCAAATGATAAAAGTTCATTAAACGGAGATTTCCGTAATGCATTAGAAAAAGATAAAAAAGGATTTACTGGTAAAAAAGCTGATAAAAATTATTATACAAATAATAGTTTAGAAACTAAATATGGATTTGGGAATTTAGGTCAAATAGGGGTTGACAGAACAGATCCAAATGCATTTTTAGTAAAAAGTGGTCAATTAGGGACTAATAGAAAAATTATAATTACCAATAGCAAATTTAGGGGTGATAAAGTAAATGGTTTAGATGTACATCTTACAGAAAAAACATCATCAGAAGAAATTTATGATACGCATGGAAATGATTTAATTAAATTTTATTTTCAAGATGGGGCAATGGATAATGTAAATTCAAATGTTGCTGTAATGGCATTTCGAGCGACACTAACAGGATTTACTGATTCATTTTCTCCAGGATGGGAAAAAATAGATATTATGGGTCGTCCGGATGGAGCGTATTTATACAATTCATTTGAACGAAGTATATCATTTAATTTTACAGTAGCGGCATTATCTCGCTCAGAAATGATGCCAATGTGGAGAAAGTTAAATTATTTAGCTTCATATACAATGCCTGATTTCAATGGAAATTCAAAACCGTCAGGGCCTTTTATGCGAATTACAATTGGTCATTTATTTCAGCAAACGCCTGGATTTATATCTTCATTGTCTTATTCAATTCCAGACGACGCTACTTGGGATATTGCAGAAGATTATATTGCTAATAATAAAGAATCTAAACAATTACCAATGTTAGTAGACGTTGCAGTGTCATTTACAATAGTAGGAGATTATAGACCTCAAATGCATGGAAGAGTTTATAGTTTATCTGATTTTGGAGCAAAAGGAAAAAAAGCGCCTGGTCAATGGTTAGGTGATTCAATTGTAGCAAAATAACAAATAAAATAATATGAGTCGATATAGCAATTACTTATTTACGCAAAAAGAATCAATTGATTCAACTACTAAAAAACGATTTTATGAAACGTTATTAGATCCTACAATTGATAAAAATTCAACAGATATTTACGTTATAACTGTAATTGGAGATAGATACGATCTTTTAGCTTGGCAATATTATAGCGATGCAGAATTATGGTGGATTATTTCTGCCGCAAATCCAGAATTACAAAAGGATTCTTTATATTTAGAACCAGGTACGCAAGTGCGAATTCCTAGAGATTACCACGCTGCATTAAATTTATATCAAAATCAAAATAGTTCACGATAATAATGTCAGATACAATATTTTATACAGAAGTAGATGCTCAAGTAAAAAATGCATTAAACGCTAGAAAAAATTATTATAAATCAGAAAATAGAAATTCTGCTGCTCATAAATGGCTATTTCAAAAAATGGCGTATGCTACAGCTCAAGCTGTTAATGAAGTTTCTAAAAAATCATTTTCGCTAGTAACACCTCAAAAAGGAGGTTTAGGAAAAGTTCCTAATGGAATAGATGGGTTGTATGAAAATCCTGCTTTTCCAACTTCTGGATATTCTGATGCTGGCAGATTTATTCCTAAACCACACATCAACACAGTTAAAGTTTCAAATGAAGGAGATTTTGGGTCTATTAGAAAATGTGAAATTGCATTTACTGTATACAGCAGAGCTGACCTTAATTCCTGCCAACCATTTTTAGATTTAGGAGCAAATTTATCAATTCAATGGGGTTGGAACGACGCAGGCGGCGCGGGTGGGCCTCAAGGAAATTTTACTGGAATAATATATAATTTTTCCTATTCAGTTAATTCAAATGGAGGGTTTGATTGTATATCATATGGAATGGGAAAAGGCATTAATATTTTAAGTGGTAATGTTAATGCTGGTTCTGATTCAGCAGGGCATTCATCAAAAGATAAAAATGGAAATGAAGTTAAAGCTCTTACTATTAGTTCAGAAATTGATCAATTAGTTCAAAAAGCAACTTCATTAGCTAGCAATTCAATTAATTCAGATGGAATTGGAGCTGTAAAATTTCCAACATCATGGGGAAGTAATGAAAATTCAACACAAAATCAAGAAAATAAAAATACTGTTAAAGAAGAAGATTCAGCTCAATATTACATTTCATTAGAAAAAATTACAGAGCTTATTAATAAAAAAGTATTGCAAGCAGCGGGAGGTCCTAAATTTGATAAGTTAACTATTTTATGTAATAAAGATGTAACTAAATGTAATGTGCCAACTACAGATAAATTAGTATCTGGACATCCATTAGAAGTTTTATTTCCTGGATTTGGAGATTATGGAACTCATAAGTTCTTTTCAGCTGATTATTCTTCAGATGTACTTAATGGAGATTTAAGCAAAGCAATGATCAATGTAAATTGGTTGAAAAAATTACTAAGTGAAACAGGAACATTAACTGCGGATTATCAAAAATCACCAGATAAATCAATTGGCAAATTTTTTAAAAATTTACTTGAAATGATTTATATTAATAGCGGGGAACGATTTAAGTTAGCAGTAACATCAAATCCAAAAAATGAAAATGAATGTTTTATTTCTGATACAAATTACATTGAGCATAAAATTATTCCATATGAAATTACAGCTGTATTAGCAGATAGTATTTGCCGATCAGTTTCATTAACAGCAAAAGTTCCTTCAGAAATGGCAACTGCCGCGTTTGTAGCAAATTCTAATACTTTAGCTCCAATGGGTGTAGTTACACAAACTGCAAATGAAGCTGCTGGCGCTAAAGCTAGCACTACAACAGCTCAAGAAGATTTTAATTCAGCAAAAAAAAATATAGATGCCAATCCTACACCAGATAACGTTAAATTAATGCAAGCTGCAATTAAGCGATTGTATATAGGAGATATAGATGCCCTTGATGGTAAACCAAAAAATGAAGCTGTTCCATTTCCACTTGATTTTTCATGCACATTAGATGGAATTGAAGGATTTATATTTGGAAATGCAATTACTTGTAATTATTTGCCAACTATATATCGTAAAGATGAATTTGCATTTACAGTTACAAAAGTTGAGCAAAACATTGCATCTAACGATTGGACTACAACTTTATCAACAGTAATGAGATCGTTACCAAAATAATTAAATAATGAACATTTCGCCTAAGTTATATTACCCAAAATCACACATTGTAAATAATCTTTACACTTCAGGAAAAGAATGGATGTTTGAAGATGACTCAGAATTTATTGGATATTATCATAAATACATTGATGGAAATGTAATGTCAGGAGCTGTGTTTAACTACACTGAATCTAAAAAATTAATACCATATATAGATAAAACTAATCAACCTGATAATCATATATACAATTCAATTAAAGATAAAATTCGATCTGTCACACCAATTGTTAAATATACATTTCCTAACGTAGATGATTTTGAAATAGGTAAAATTACTAGATATTTTATTAAAAGAAGAAATTATTCTACTTTTCAAGATATATTTGAAATTGATAAAAATCAATATAAACTTTGGAAATCTAAATCAGGCGGAATTGATTTTGCACTATACAACTCAATTGAACTAGATTGGAAATTAACTGGACCATTAAACGATATTTACACTGAATTAAATGTAATTCCAGGTGTGTATGATACTAACTTTAGAATGGTTATGTTAAAAGACAATTCATTTGCAGGATTGAAAAATTATTTAACTGATTACATTGAATTGTCAGTTTACTCCCCGCTTACTTCGCAAGATATTAAAAAACAATTTGGTAATGTTAAATAGCTTACTTATATTTAAGTAAGTTATGAAAATTATTGAGACAATTACAGAATTCAATGAATTTCTTAATACAGCAAAAGATTTCAATTGGATAGTCGTTCCTGTATATTGTAATGGAGACCGACCTGTCTATACTGATAACATTTCTGTAATTTACGTGTATGTTATTAATTTAGATGATGAAGTAATGATAGTATTCAATCATACTGAAGGATTGTCATTGCCAGAATCTTTATTAAGTAAATTTCCAAAAAATAATAAATTGTTTGTGTATGGAAAAAAGCGATTTAAGCAATTTCTAGACCAAACAAATATCATTGACATAAACATGGTTGAATATTTTTATAAAAATCAATCTATAGAAGATGATTTTGAAACTTCAGCTCATGAATTTTTTACAAAAAATTTCAATACATTTAACAACTTAAATTCAATTATTCCAATTGTTAAGCATATTGAAAAGTCTCAAGCTATAGCACATCGATTTTTAGATGTGTATGATTCATTTAATGAAAGTGCATCATTTATTAAGTACAATGAATTAATATTGGATAGTTTATTTCAAATAGAGCAATCTGGATTATTTGTAGATAGCAACCAATTCAAACAAAAATTCAACAATTCTACTTCATACGACAATTTAGTGTATTCAGAATATAATGTATATACCACTACAGGTCGGCCTAGTAATAGATTTGGGGGAATTAATTTTGCTGCATTAAACAAAGACAATGGTCAAAGATCTGCTTTTGTATCTAGATTTAAAGAAAATGGATTTATGCTTTCTTTTGATTACGATGCTTATCATTTAAGATTACTAGCTGAATTGATAGATTATCAATTTCCTGATAGTTCAGTGCATGAACATCTAGGAAAATTTTATTTTCAAAAAGAAAAATTAACAAGTGATGAATATTCTGAATCAAAATCAATTTCATTTAAACAGTTGTATGGAGGTATCAGTGAAGAATATTTAAACATTGAATTTTTTGCGAAAGTTCATGAATACACTCAACTTTTATGGACTCAATACAAGCAAAATGGATTTATAGAAACTCCAATGTTCGAAAGAAAATTATTTAAATCATTTCATTCTGAAATGAATGCTGCTAAGCTTTTAAATTATTTATTGCAATCATATGAGACCGAGCGAAATATGGCGGTTATTCATAACATACTTCTGCGTATACAGTCTTTCAAAAGTAAACTGATACTTTATACATACGATTCTTTTCTTTGGGATTTTAATAAACATGATGGGGCTGAATTAATAAAAATAATCAAAACAGAATTAGAACAGGGAGGAAAATTTCCAGTAAAAATAGAAATTGGAGCAAATTATTCAAATATGATTACAGTAAAAGCAAACGTTTAGTATATTTATATATGAAAAAAGAATACAGTAACAAAATATATTTTGGTACAATTAATTTGTTTATTTACGACAGAACCAGAAATAGATCATACAGTAAGTATGATTTCAAAAACGTATGATGTTGTATTTAAAAAAATTTTCGTGTTATCTATTATTGGATCTGAAGAATATATTTGCAGCTTCAATGTTGAAAAAGGTAATCATAAAAAACAATTGTTAGGTGCAATGTTAGTTCATCGAAAAAAAGAAACTAACACAATGTATACAATTAATTCTTTAAATGCATTAATTAAAAAAGAAAATAACGGAATTGCAGATTTGAATTTTGTTGTCAATTGGGTGAAATATTCAAATAGTTTTTTAATTACATCAAATAATGAATTGAAAATTTTTGAAACGAAAGTGTATCAAATAATAAATTTATAAAAAAATATTTGGTAATTGTAAAAGATTATCTTATATTTAGTTATGTTAGCAGTTGAATATGTATTAATAGTATTATAAACATCTAAAAAATCATATTACCAATTACTAATTATTAAATATTCATTAACAAATAAAACCAAAAAAAAAAATGGCAATTAATCTTGACCAAATCAAACAAAAACTTAATTCGTTACAAACGGTAACGCAAAAACAAAACAATCTTTGGAAACCTGAAGTTGGTACTCAAGTAGTACGAATTGTGCCTTTTCAACACAACAGAGAAAATCCTTTTATTGAACTTTATTTTCATTACAACTTTGGAGGCAAATCTACTCTTTCTCCAATTTCATTTGGTAGACCTGATCCAATTTTAGAGTTTGGAGAAAAATTAAAATCGACAGGAAATTCTGATGATTGGAAAGCTGGAAAACAATTAGAGCCGACCATGCGTTGCTACGTTCCAATTATTATTCGTGGTAAAGAATCAGAAGGTGTTAAATTTTGGGGCTTTGGAAAATCAGTGTATCAAGAATTATTAGGATTTATTGCAGATCCTGATTATGGAGATATTACAGATCCAATGACAGGTCGCGATATAACAATTGAATTTAAACCAGCTGACCAAACTAACAAATCGTATCCTGAAACGTCAATTCGAGTTAAACCAAATCAAACTCCTGTCACTGACAATAAATCAATATTAGAAAAATTAGGTAATCAACCAAAAATTTCAGAATTGTTTAAAGAATATTCGTATGATGAAATGAAAACTATGTTACATAACTGGTTAGATCCGGATAATGCTGAATCTAATAATAATTCATCAACGACATCAGAAGACAATTCTTCAAATTCAAATAAAACAGGATTGAAAGAATCTGCGCAAGCAGCTAAAATTGACGACGTATCTGCAGCATTTGATTCATTATTTAATAAATAATAAATTAAAAGTTTATGGCAAAAAGTAAATTAGCAGTTCATGAAGGTGAAGTGCAAGACAATTTAGCTTCAGTGCTAGCAGATAATCTTAATAAAAAATTTAAAAGTTCCAATTACAAAGTAGCTTATTTTTTAGAAGGAGACACCGACGCGCCGTCTGAAGTTAGTGAATGGATTTCCACCGGCTCGACAATGTTAGATTTAGCAATTTCAAATCGACCTAATGGAGGACTTCCAGTTGGAAGAATTATTGAAATTACCGGGTTAGAAGCTTCTGGTAAATCTTTATTAGCGGCACACGCTTTAGCTGATACTCAACGAAAAGGCGGATTAGCAGTGTATATTGACACTGAAAATGCAATTTCTAGAGAATTTTTAGAAGCTATCGGAGTTGATTTAAAAGATATGTTATACATTCCTTTAGAAACTATTGAAGATATTTTTGAAGCAATGGATACAATTGTAGAATCTGTAAGAAAAGCTTCAAAATCAAGAATAGTAACTATAGTAGTAGATTCTGTTGCAGGAGCTTCTACTAAACAAGAAATGTCAGCTGATTATGATAAAGATGGTTGGGCAACTTCAAAAGCAATTATTTTATCAAAAGCAATGCGTAAAATTACTAATTTTGTTGGCAGAGAGCGAATTTGTTTAATATTTACAAATCAGTTGCGTACTAGACTGGGCGTCACATTTGGAGACCAATGGACAACTTCAGGAGGAAAAGCAATCGCTTTCCACTCTTCAGTTCGTCTTAGATTAAAATCAGTAGGACAAATTAAATTAGCAAAATCTGCAGACAAGCCTGAGGCTATTGTAGGTATTACTACCCGAGCTCAAGTAATTAAAAATCGTATGGGCCCGCCTTTGCGTACTGTAGATTATGATATTTATTTTGATTCTGGAATTGATGATTATGGTAGTTGGTTAACAATGTTAAAAAATTATAATTTAGTGACTCAAGCAGGAGCTTGGTATACATACATTAACACTGACACTGGAGAATCAGTTAAATTTCAATCTAAAGATTTTAAATCTAAATTAATTGATGATATTGAAATGAAAGAGCAAGTTTACAAAACAATTTGCGAAAAATATATTCTTAATTACAGAGCCGGTGATGATTTTGGTATTGATGATATTCAAATTGACACTGAATTTGATGGCGAAGAATCGTAATCACTTAATTAGTTATGCTTAAACATTACGCTGACTTACTGCGTCAGCTTTCACAAGAAAATCAAAATGCCGTCGACTTAAATCAAAATTCTAAAGTTTTGATAGTCGACGGCCTTTGACTAAATTCATTTATTCGAGTATTTTCAGCAGTTCCATTAGTCAATGACGATGGAGAGCATATTGGAGGTTACATGGGTTTTTTAAGATCTATAGCTGCTGTAATTAGACAATTTAAACCTACTAGAGTAATTATTACTTTTGATGGTAAAGGCGGATCTGCTAGAAGAAAAAAAATGCATTCTGGATATAAAGAAGGAAGATCAATGTCTACAAGATTTAATAGACGAAATGATGTTGGAGAACTTACAACAGAAGAAGAAATTGCTTCTATGCGATTGCAAATGGGTAAATTATCAGAATATTTACAATGTTTGCCAATAACATTAATTTCAATTGATAATATTGAAGCTGATGATACTATTGCTTATTTAACAACAGAAATTTTCAGACCTAAAAAAAGTGAAGTAATTATTATGTCTGATGATAAAGATTTTATCCAATTAATTGATGAAAAAACTTCTGTATGGAGACCTGTAGAAAAGAAATTTTACACTCCTAGAGAGGTTGCTGAAAAATTTGGAATTCCGTCACATAACTTTATACATTATAAAGTATTTATGGGAGATGCCTCAGATAACATTAAAGGAATTAATGGTATTGGAATTAAAACAATGCAATCTAAATTTCCAATATTGTTAGAAGCCAATCAAATTTCGCTAGATGAACTGTTTGAATATTGCAACGCTAAAAAAGATGAACATAAAATATACAAGACTGTATTAGAAAATGAAGCGACTATGCGTCTTAATTGGTCGTTAATGTCATTGGAAAATTTAGATATTTCATCTAATATTAAATTGTTAATAGCTGATATAGCAGAAAGAGACGTTCCAAAATTAGATGCATATAATTTTAAAAAAATGTTCATGATTGATAAAGCATACACTGCAATTCCTGCTGTAGACACGTGGTTAGCAAACAGTTTTAATTCATTAACTGCATTTAAAAAATAAATATTATTAAAACAATCAAAAGAAAATTATATATTTAATTTATGTCAGATAAATTAACAAATTTTGGTTATGGGTTTCAAATAAAAGTAATATCTTCATTGTTGACTGATAAGTCATTTTTGCAGCAAGTTACTGATATTTTATTACCAGATTTTTTTGAATCAGAATCTAATCAATGGATTGTCGAGACAATAAATAAATACTTTAAAGAATATAAAGTATCTCCGACATTAGATGTTTTTAAAATTAAAGTTCAAGAAATCGATCGAGACGTATTAAAAATATCTATCATTGAATGTTTAAAAGATGTATTTAAGTATATTGAAGCAGAAGATTTAGAATTTGTTAAAACTGAAACTGTAGCTTTTTGTAAAAACCAATGTATTAAGCGAGCAATTTTAGATTCTGTAAATTTATTAAATAAAGGTCGATATGAAGAAATTAAAGCTACAATTGATGCTGCAATGAAAGCAGGAGCTGACAAAGAAATTGGTCATGAATATAATGAAGCTGTAAATGTTGAAGCTCGTTATTCTGCAAATGTCAGAAGTACAATTTCAACTCCATGGCCAGTTATTAATGATTTAGCAGACGGAGGTTTTGGTAAAGGAGAGTTAGTAGTATTCGTAGCCCCGGCAGGTATTGGTAAATGTATAGGGCCAAAAACAAAAATTGAAATTCAATATGAAGAAATTGGAATACCTGTCAAAGGAATATCAGGTAACGAAATTATTATATGGATTAAGCCATGGCAAAAATTCCAAATTGGAGCTGGTTTTGAATTGTATGGTTGGGAAGTGGAATCTTTATTGAATCAGGCATAATAAATTATTAGTATTAGAACAAATTAAAAAATTTTTAAATGACGTATAAGCGTACTATTACAGAAGAAGTTCAAATTAAAGACTTGTTCGACGCTATCGGAATTGCTGACGAAGCGTTAGCTAATCATTTTCCGACGTATGATATTAATATAAAAACACCATATGGGTTTAAACGTATTAATGAATTATTTCGAACTGAATTGCAGCAATCAGTAACTTGTTATTTTGGCAATAACGTAACTGTAAAATGTTCTCCAAACCATCGATTTATGACACAAAGTGGATGGAAACATGTAGTTGATATCACTCGAAATGATATTATTGAAACGGAAAATGGCGTAACTTATTTAAAAGAAGTTAGATATGTAAAAGATGAAGTTTTATATGATGTTGCAGTAGAAGAAGTTCATTGTTATTATTCTAATGGTATATTGTCACATAACTCATGGGGATTGATAAATGTAGGAGCTCATGCAGTTAAACATGGATTAAACGTTCTTCATTATACTTTAGAGCTAAATGAAGGATATGTAGGTCGGCGATATGATGCTGTATTAACTGGAATTGCAAATCAAAATTTAAAATATCATTTAGATGAAGTTGCAAATGTAGTATCTAAATTAAAAGGAAATTTAACAATTAAATATTATCCTACTAAAACAGCTTCATGCTCGACAATTAGAGCTCATATTGAAAAAATGATTATGTTAGGTAAAAAACCAGATTTAGTTATTGTCGATTATGCTGATTTGTTAAGAGGGGCTGTATCTAGAAAAGAAATGCGTCATGAGTTAGAATCTATTTATGAAGATTTGCGTGGAATAGCAGGAGAATATGAAGTGCCTATGTTTACAGCATCACAGGCAAATAGAAGTGCATTAGAGCAAGATGTTATTGAAGCAGATAAAATTTCAGAGTCTTATTCTAAGGTAATGATTGCTGACTTTGTATTATCATTGTCTAGAAAAGTTACAGATAAAATAGCAGGTACAGGTAGATGGCATATTATTAAAAATCGTTTTGGCCCTGATGGATTAACTCTTCCAGCTAAAATGAATATGTCTAATGGACAAATTCACATCTATGAAGAAACGTCAGTTCAAGGAAAAGACACGAAAAAAGATATGGAAAATGGAGAATCGCTATTGCGAAAATCTTTGTCTCAGAAATATAAAGAAATATCTAGCGATTCTTTAGGTTAGCAAATAGTTATATACAAATAAGAATAAAATAAATTATGGAATTATCAAATAAAATATTATCGGACATAACAGTTCATATGAAATATGCTAAGTTTTTTTCAGAACTTCAACGACGTGAAACATGGGAAGAATTAGTTTCAAGAAACATGAATATGCACATTAAAAAGTATCCTGAATTAAATGATGAAATTACTAATGCATATCATCAAGTTTTTAATAAAAAAATATTGCCATCAATGCGAAGTTTGCAGTTTGGAGGTAAACCAATTGAAATTTCTCCAAATAGAATTTACAATTGTGCTTATTTACCTATTGACGATTGGAGATCGTTTGGCGAAGTAATGTTTTTATTGTTAGGAGGAACAGGTGTAGGATATTCAGTGCAAAAACATCACATTGAAAAACTTCCAGAAATTAGAAAACCAGATTCTAAAAAATCAAGAAGATTTTTAATTGGAGATTCGATTGAAGGATGGGCTGACGCAATAAAAATGTTAATGAAATCTTATTTTCAAGGAGGTAGTAAACTTAATTTTGATTTTTCAGACATTCGATCTAAAGGAGCTGCGTTAGTTACTTCAGGGGGTAAAGCTCCAGGTGCTCAGCCATTAAAAGAATGTTTAGTAAAAATTCAAGGAATATTAGACGCTAAACAAGACAACGATAAATTATCTTCTATTGAAGTGCATGATATTGTGTGTCATATTGCAGATGCAGTTTTAGCAGGAGGAATTCGTCGAGCTGCTTTAATTTGTTTATTTAGCGCAGATGATAGCGAAATGATTGCTTGCAAATCAGGATCTTGGTGGGAATTGAATCCGCAAAGAGGAAGAGCAAATAATTCAGCTGTGCTTTTAAGAAATAAAATTACTCAAGAATTCTTTTTAAATCTTTGGAAAAAAATTGAAGCTTCTGGAGCTGGAGAGCCTGGAATTTATTTATCTAATGATAAAGATTGGGGAACTAATCCATGTTGCGAAATTGCATTGAGACCATTTCAGTTTTGTAATTTATGTGAAGTAAATGTGTCTGATATTACATCTCAAGAAGATTTAAATGAAAGAGTAAAAGCAGCTGCATTTGTAGGAACGATTCAAGCAAGTTACACCAATTTTCATTATTTACGTCCTGTATGGCAACGAACTACAGAAAAAGACGCTTTAATTGGTATAGGTATGACAGGAATTGGTTCAGGAGTTGCTCAAAAATACAATTTAAAAGAAGCCGCTGAAATTGTAAAAGAAGAAAATTCTAGAGTTGCAAAATTAATAGGAATTAATTCTTCAGCTAGATGTACGACTATTAAACCTTCAGGAACTTCATCATTGGTGTTAGGTACGTCATCAGGAATTCATGCTAGACACAATGACTATTACATTCGCAGAATTCGAGTTGGAAAAAATGAAGCAATTTACACTTATTTAATTGTTAATCATCCTGAATTAATTGAAGATGATTATTTTCGACCTCATGATACTGCAGTAATTTCAGTTCCTCAAAAATCTCCTATAGGATCTATTTTAAGAACAGAATCTGCATTGGAATTATTAGAAAGAGTTAAATGGTTTTACATTAATTGGGTTAAGCCAGGCCATTGCAATGGACAAAATACACACAATATTTCAGCTACAGTGTCAATTAAAAATGACGAATGGAAAGAAGTTGGAGAATGGATGTGGCAGAATCGAAAGTTCTATAACGGATTGTCTGTACTGCCTTATGACGGAGGAACATATATGCAAGCTCCTTTTGAAGATTGTACTAAAGAAAAATATGAAGAAATGATGAAATCTTTGTCTAATATTGACCTTTCTCATGTTATTGAATTAGCAGACAACACTAATTTGCAAGATCAAGCTGCTTGTGGTGGAAACAATTGTGAGATATCATAATTTATTTATGGTGCTAGAAATTTAATCTAGTACCATAAATATATTAAATGGGAAGAAAAGGCCAGACAAAATATGATATTAATATTGGAGACGTAGTAGGTACGAATACGATATTAAAAATTAAAGATCGATTAGTTACAGTTCAATGCAAATGTGGAAGTAGTCCGCGAGTTATGGATATATGGTATGTTTTAGAAAAACGAAAATGTACAGAATGTGGTAATCGTCGTATGGGTAAAGATAATCCGTCATTTGCTGGATTTGAAGATATTAGAGGCAATTGGCCAGAGTATTTGACAAAGCGTAATAAAAAATTAGGATTTGCAGACTCTGATGTTGATTTTAATTACTTATGGGAATTATTTTTATCTCAAAATCGCAAATGTGCTTTGACAGGAATGGATCTAACATTTCATGGCAATCGAAAATCTTCTGGAGGATTTGAAAGAACTTCATCATTAGACAGAATTGATAGTACAAAAGGCTACTTTAAAGATAATATACAATGGGTACATAAACACGTAAATCATATGAAAAATAAATATGATCAAACATATTTTATTATGATTTGTAAACTTGTTTCTGAAACGGTAAAATAATAGCAATGAAAAAAGACGAAAATAGTATATTAAAATTGCATGAAAATGATGACAGTTCATTTTATTATTTAGAAAATGGGGCAATTGTTTTTACTCCTGACTATCATATTAAACGAAGTGAATGTTGTGGCAGTAAATGCCGTCATTGTCCATACGAACCTTTGCATGTAAAAGGAAATTCTCAACTTCAAGATATTTATATTAAAAAATAATGTTATATCCTGTAAGAGGTTATTATCACCCGGAAGACGCTTTCGCAACTATTGCAGAATGGGAAGAAATAGCTAATCAATTTTTAAAATTAGAGAAGCAAGGGTATGATACTCGAGGAGGAGTTATTGATAACAATCATTTATTAGTAAAGTTAATTAATAGATGGTTTGGTTATCAACTTTACGTTGAAACTCAACGTTATGATGAATTAACTCAAAAACACGTTTTAGATTTCATTGAGGACTTTGTCAATCATAGAGTTTGGTCTTTACGGCAAGAGTTTGAAAGAACATTTTATAATGACGCTAGCAACCAATCTTATTTGGAGCAAGTTAAATTAGCTTTTTTTTATTCTCGCGGTGCGTTAGAACCTTACGTCTTATTAGATGAAACATTTACTGATGCTGTATATGGAACTACCAATGATGTAGTTACTACATTACATTGGACATCAGAACAAGGACTAATTAATTTACGTGACTCTATTGATAATGGAGGTTTGTATGCTATATCAACTTTCACTAAACAGTATAAATCATTCTTTAGACCAGAATCAAATATACTAGTTAAATTAAAAGGAAAGTTAATTGCTGCTTTTAAATCAGACGTAAAATCAATCGTTACTGACAGAGGTAACAGAGCAGCAAATGTATTTAGATTTGGATTTCCAGGAGAAGAATCTAATTTATGTTTATCAACTACATTGTGTAGCGATTCTGATAGATCAACTTATTTATGGAATGAAATAATTGTTAAACCAATTGAAATTATTTCAAATAAAAAAATTGTTAAATACTAAAGAATTACATATATTTAAGTATTATGGAAATATTACAATTTACAGCAGATTGGTGTGGCCTTTGCAAAATGATGAAGCCTAGACTTCAAGCATTTGCAGAAGAAATGGGCGATAAAGTTAAATTAACAGTTATTAATGTCGACACTGAAGCAGAATTAACTGAAAAATATAACGTTAAAAACATTCCTACGTTTATTTTTAAACAAAATGAACAAATAATTAAACGATTTGTAGGAGTTCAATCAATTACTAAATTTAAAAAAATAGTTACGGAATATGAAAGTAAAAATTAAAAGATTGCACATCGACGCTATTATACCAAGTTACGCTACTCAGGGTGATGCAGGTATGGATATGACAGCAGTAACCGCCTATATAGACGAGTCTGGATTATTTATTGAATATGGAACTGGAATTTCTGTTGAAATACCAGAAGGGTATGTAGGATTGTTATTTCCTAGAAGCTCGCTATCTAAAACTTCATTAATTCTAGCAAATCATGTAGGAGTTGTAGACTCAGGTTATCGCGGCGAAATTAAATTTCGATTTAAAGAATTAAATATGAGAGTACAAAAAATGGACAGTTCAATATTGAAAATTCTTCAAGAAGACAGAAAAAGAAAAAATCTTCCTTTATTGACAGGCCCATCTGAAAATTCAATTTGGGTAGCATCTGAAACTGCTTACGAAATAGGAGACAGAATTGGTCAATTAATAATTGTACCTTATCCATTAATTGAATTTGAAGAAGTTGAAGAATTAACAGACTCGCAAAGAGGAAGTGGTGCGTATGGATCAACTGGAAATTAACACACAAATATATTTATATTAAAAATGAAAGAACTAGCGTCGTTATTTTTTCACTCAAGAACACAAACACACGTGTTTCATTTGCGAGTGAAAGGCCCAGGTGCATATGCAGCACATAAAGCTTTACAGGAATATTATGAAAATATAATAGAATTGATAGATGGTTTAGTAGAATCGTATCAAGGTAAAAATGGATTAATTGAATTTCAAGATGTAGACGGTATTGATAACAATGCCGCCATTGATAATATTATTAAGTATTTTGATAAATTAATTTCTGTTTTAGATAAATTAAGAAAAGGAGACAATTTGCAAGATACTTGGATTCAAAATCAATTAGATAATGTAGAAGAGTTGCTATACTCTACAAAATACAAATTGGAAAATTTAGCATAATATGACAAAAATCAGCTTAAATTCTATTTTATCAGAATCAACAACTAAAACAAATTCTGTTATTACAGAGGAATCAGTTACATCTAAACCTTTACCTGACTTTGATGCTATTCTTAAAGAATGGAGTTATCGTTGTGATTCTGGATATCCAGTAATGGGTAAAAAAGAAGATATGATTCATTTGCAAGAAGTTTTAGAAGAAATGGGAATTGAAAATCCATTTCCTAAAATTAAAATAACAGAAGCTCCAGATTCAACTGTATCAGCACATTGGAAACAAGTATTTAGCCCAGAGAACATTAATAGATTATATCCTAAGCACGGAAAGGAAATTATGCAAATTTTTAAAGCATACGTACCAAATCCAAATAAAGTGTCGGATGACAAGTTAAAAGTATTAAATTTATTTGATACTATTACTACAATTCCTAAATTAATGGTAACCATTTCTTCTAATGTAACTAATCCATTATTTCAAGCTTTATTTAATGTATCTTCAGTGTCAGGAGCTGCAGGAGGAGAAGACGTTAAATCAGGTAGAGGTGGTTTAGGTAAAGGAGAAGTTTTATGTGTGCTTTTAACTAAAGGCGGAGAATCAGGCGGCACTGCTGGTACAGATTTAGCTGGAAGTATTAACGCAGAAATTAAATCAAATGATATTAAAGAATTTAAAATTCCATTAGCTGCAGCACGGGTTCCTAGATTAAATAGTCAAGCAGCACTTCGTAAAATTTATACATGGATATCAGATGTAAATACATTGCCTGAGTATCAAAAGTTTTTAACTTCAATTCAAGCAGCGCTTCCTGAAGGCGAGAAAATGAAACCTCAAAAAGATGGAACTTATTTTAGAGGCGAGTCAGTAACAGATATTAATCAAACAGAATTCAATAATCTTAAATTATTCTTTAAAGGATGTAATAAGTACTTTTCAGGTCAAGGCGATGAGACTGGAGATGTATATGTCGATATGGATGCTCAAGACGGATCTGATGTGTTAATGAAAGCAAAGTTAACAGCACCAAAATCAATCAAAGCTATCAAACCAAATTCAGATGTCACAATGAAAATTGTTTCAAAATCTGAAGATGCTGTAAAAGTATTCCAGCAATTTGAACATAAATTGAAAACTCATCCATTTATTAAAACTATAGGATCATTTGAGGTAGTTTTAAAAGACGATTGTTTAAAACTTATTAAAGATCCAGGATTTATTATCTTTTTAGAGCCGACAAAAGGAAAATTAGGTAAGCCTGTTTTTGTAAATGACAGTACATATAATCCTAGATTAGTAGGATTTACACTTAATCAAGCTATTATCAAATTCGACTTATAAAATAAATTTTAAAATACTCTAATGAAAATTGGAGTATGCTGATTTTTATATTAAAATAAAAACTTAAAATAAAACCATAAAATAAAAACATGAAAATCACAGAATTCAGAAAATTAATCCAAGAAGAGGTTAGAAAAGCTTTAAATGAAGCTCCAGGTCAACAGAGAGATAATAAAGTTAATATTAGAATATTTATCGATATGTTGAAAAATCCTGCTACTAAAAAAGAAGTTATATCTGATTTATTAGATGTATTAAATGATAATAAAATAGCAGCCCAACAATTTGATGAAATGATGAGTCATTACGTTGATGAACCATATCGTGGAGAATAATTAATTCACGTAAAATTATTAACGATAATGGCAGGTTAGGTAAGATTTACGATTTAAATATACCTAAATAATTAAAATACTCCAATTTTTATTGGAGTATTCTACTATTTATACTAAAGTAATTTGGTTTTATTAAAAGAATATCTTATATTTAAACTAATTAATTAATTTAAAGTTATGGCAAAGCAAAATCTTAATACAAGTACTAAGACTCAAAACTCACGTTCTGCTAAAAACAATAATTTAGGTTCATTTGTAGATGTAGTTACTCCTGAACCTAAAATTATTTTAGAAGATTTTTTAGATATAGAATCGTTAGGGGCGTATTTAAAAACAGCAAATATAGAGCAAAAAGAGTACATTAATCAATTAATTGATATTATACTGTCAATTACTAAACAAGAAGAATTTCTTTCTCTAGGAGAAAAAATTGCATTAAATACCCTTCGCAAAATGAATATTCTTGTTTAATTCAAAAGAATTCATTATATTTAATTTATGGAAAAGTATATAAGTACAAAATTATTTGACGGATATAGTACTTGCTTTCGTCAATGGAAAGCTGAAGACACTCATTGTAAATTTTTACATGGATATGCAATATCTTTTAGAGTTTGGTTTGAAGGTGAATTAGATCATAGAAACTGGATATGGGATTTTGGTGGAATGAAAAGATCTAAAACAAAAATTAATGGAATGTATCCTAAAGATTTTTTTTCTTGGTTATTAGACCATACAACTATAATAGCACAAGACGATCCTTATTTAGATAAATTTCAACAATTAGATAAAGACGGCATCATACAGTTAAGAATACTTCCTGCAACTGGGTGTGAAAAATTTGCACAATATTTGTATGAAACGATTAATACATTTTTAATTGAAGAAACAAATGGAAGAGTTAAAGCAGTAAAAGTAGAAGTTTATGAGCATGAAAGAAATTCAGCTAGCTACGAAGAAAAATAAAACAAAAATATAAATATGTCAAAAATAGATACAAATAAATTATTAATAACAAGTGATTTCTTTTCAGTGCAAGGAGAAGGAATTTCAACAGGTATTCCATCATATTTTATACGTTTAGGCGTTTGTAATTTAACTTGCGGAATGTCTAAAAAATGGTTTAATGAATTAGTTAAAATAAACAATGATTTACCTGAATCAAATAAAATGCCTGATGGACAAATATTTGAAGGAGATTTACATCAACAGGGAAATGCAACTTGGACTTGCGATTCAACATCCCAATGGGCATTGCGAGGTGAAGATAAAGACTTTCAATACATTATTGATAGATGGGTAGAGCAAGGCATCTATGAAGACATCAAAAATGGAACTATCCATATTATATGGACAGGAGGAGAGCCGACAATTAAACAGCATCAAAAAGCAATTGTCAATTTTAATAAATATTTCTTTGATAGTAACGAAACTGGCGGTTGGATGGGTCAATTTCAAGAAATAGAAACAAATGGCACAATTGTAATTGAAGATGATTTATTTACCATTATTAATCAAATTAATTGCTCTCCTAAGTTATCTAACTCAGGTATGTCAGCTAAACAACGTATTAATCCAGACGCAATTAAGCGTATAATGGAACATTCCAATTACCAATTCAAATTTGTTATCAGCAATGAAGAAGATATTGAAGAATTATTCCGTGACTTTGTCGTACCATTTAATATACCGCTTTCCAAAGTGGTTTGTATGCCAGGTCTAGATGATGCAGCTAACTTTGAAGAGCGTACAAGATTTGTAATGGAAATGGCTAAGAAATACAAATTTAGAGGTTT
>Ga0114962_10001392_pt1 | contig 20940 bp, 17 predicted proteins | sample C_130820_MF_Meta_FD_87017 | JGI IMG/M metagenome (GOLD analysis project Ga0114962, IMG submission 87017) | Freshwater microbial communities from Lake Croche, Canada to study carbon cycling - C_130820_MF_MetaG | ecosystem: Environmental > Aquatic > Freshwater > Lake | place: Lake Croche, Canada... | reverse complement strand
TTTCATCTTTATTACTAAATGATTATTAATATAACAAATTTACAACATGTTGCTTATGTTGTTGCTTATGTTTTTGCTTATGTTGTTGCTTATGTTGTCGCTTATGTATATAACAAATGAAACGCTTTAATGACTTTGACATAACAGTTCAAAATCTTCAAAACTCAAAAAGATCAAAACGTATTTCTAAACAACATAGACCTAAGCTGTCAACAAATTGCTTTGATTTTATTATGTACGATGATCAAATAATTGATGAATATTTACTTAAAGACAAAGACAATATTGTTATAACTTTAGTTCATAAAAGTGGACATGAAGAGTCTATTTGTACAACATCACAATTAATAAAAAATCAATTAAATAATGACAAACAAAACTTTTACGATTGTGTAAGCATAAACTTACCAAAGTATACAGATGAATTATTTACTCAAATCACATTTAAAAATCTAAATGTAATTGTTCCACGAGAATTTTTAAGATTAATAATTAAAGAATTTGGTAACCAATTTGATGCATTCGAAATACGTAAACAAATCTTTGTATGGCCTACTAACTTAAGTTTAAAAAAAACCATTACTAAAGAAGCTTTTCGTAGGGAAATGAATTCTTGGGTAGGTGCTTCTCATTGCCAAAACGGAACATCAAGAAATGTGTACAACATAGGTTTGGAAGCTCACAGAGACTTTTTTGACATAAATCATTTTTATAGAATTGCAGTAAAACACGATTATAGAATTTTAAGTCGAAGGTCAAGTTTATACCATTACTCAAGAAGCGTTTCGTAGAAGATGGATTTTTGAATATGAACTCATTGCCAAAACAAGACATCAAGATATGTGTACAACATAGGTCTGGAAGCTCACAGTAATTATTTTGACATAAATCATTTTTATAGATTTGCAGTAAAACACACCATCAAAGAATCGCTAACGAATTTAATAGTTGCGCAAAGTGCTGTCCAAAACAACCTGTGATTGAAATAAAATGTTTTTTACATTTCTGACAAGTAAACGGCTTGCACACTATGCTAAACATAACAAATCCATTAGATCCGACATCACAAATTTTCCATGAACAAACAGAAGCCCCTATTGCAATGGATGCAAACAATACCGATAATGACGATGGTGTATTAAAACAGTTTCCTGATGAAACGTCAACACAAATTGCTGCTTCGTGGAATACTGCTCAAGAAACTTTATTAGCTTCAATAGCAGATCGTTCCAATTGTTTACGATGGTTGCATTCCAAATGCCAAACACGATTTGAGTGGTTTAATTTTTGCTTGTCTTTGCCTAGCATTGCTGTTAGCACACTTGTCGGTTCACTAACAATGTCTTTGCCTTCTTTAAGTGCAGGACCACAGACTATATCCAATGCAACAACTGCACTAGGACTTCTTGGAATAGCAGTAGGAGTTCTTACATCTATTAATCAGTATATGAAAAGCGCGCAACTAGCTGAAGCACATCGAGCAGCTGCAGTAGCATATGGAAAATTGCATAGAAAGATTCAAGCAGAATTAGCAATACGAAGAGATCAACGCTCAGATGCAATCGAATTTTTAAAAGTAGTACGTTCCGAACAAGATCGGTTGCAAGAAACAAGTCCCAATATAGTCAATTCAGTAATTCAAGAATTTAATGAAGAGTTTAGTGACAAAACAGAGCTTGAAAAGCCTGAAATTGTTGGAGACTTGGAGCACGTCTTAATTAATCGTAGTATAAAACCTGGAAGTGAACCCAATAAGTTAAGCACACCGCAATTAAATGAAACTCCTCAGGCTCAAAAATGTTTTAGTCCTCGCATGCCAACTCGAGTTTCTTTGCAAGGATCTTTGTCGACCATACATTCTCGTGAACAAGACATGATTAGTCCTAAAGTTGCAGATTCATTGGGAGGCTCTCTTATAGGTAACAATGGCGTAACTGTAGACAATGGCATCACTGTAAAGCACTAAGTTCCCGCCTATTGTATACGTTTGCTCCTACGTATGCTTTTGGGTTCACTAGCTTTGCGTTTACCAGATTTCCTTGGCTTTTGTTGAATTACCACCACTTCTGGTGCTTGAATTGTACACCGATACTGTTTAAAACCATCAATAGCACAATTATTTTCTGCTAATTCATCTATGTGACTACGATCGCATTTTACGTATTGGCCCTTTTGTTTTTCTACTAGTTTTGCAACATTGAGATCTTGCGATTGCAAATATTTCATAATGTCCAACCAAGGGCCTCTTGAATACGCTTCTCCATTGCTTTTGGGATATCCAGTTTTGTTTTGAGGCGTTATATAGGCTTTGGATTCTTCCAATGCTGCGTGCAACAGAGCATCAGGAATTTGAATTGTAGGAGAATTGCAATCTTGTCTGTATTGAAATCCAAATGCTTTAGGATAATACAAGAGTACATTTGCTAATGCGTCTAGACCAACATTATATTTGTACTCTTTTTCCATTATTGACAAGAAATTATTAATGACTACAGATCCAAAGCCTTGTTTTGAGCAAACAATGTCCAAATGAACTGTTGTAGCATTTTCCTTGTAAAACATAAGAAATCCGACAGGTTCCGATACAACTTGCATTTGACGTCTTGTTTGCTTTAGCAATTGTTTAGCAAAAATTAATGCGCCATACTGATTTTTTTTATTCATTTGATATTCCAGTTTTTGACTTTTGATGTATTTGGGACTAACTGACTCTCCGCATGGAGTTTCCGCTGAATCCACATACCGAATAATCTCAGACATCATTTTTGCCCCATCGTAAGCAATTGCAGGAATTTCAATATAGCGTTGCGCCACAATTTCCTGTGTAGGCGCTTCTGCACTGTACAATTTGCACATTGGGAAGCCAAACACAAATCCATACATTGTATAATTCGTTACAGACATTTATTTATACTCTTTACAAACAATTGTATTTAGTCAATCCTATATTGTTGGTTGATTACAACAATTGTCAAGTTCAACAATTGTCAATGACAATTGTCAATGACAACAATCAGTGATTACAACAATCGTTTCAAAAAGCTATTTGCAAGCTGAGCATCCGTACACCGATTCAGCAAAATTGCTTCGGTATCAATGGTTTCTAATACGTAAAGACATCTTGGTTTTTCGTGCAAAGCTCGTCTTTCTGCTTCCACATTGTCTACTCCGCTCCATTCTTTTACAAACGAAACTTTAAAGGGGCCTCGTTCAAATACAGTTTGCTGCCGTAAAACAACGCGTTTGGTATCTACTCCTACTGGTACAGCTAATGCCTCAAGGGCCTTTAGGTGTAAAATTTCGCAATCCAGAAAAAAGTACTTGTTGGCTGTATCTGGATTGCGCTGTTGAAACGAATCTTCAATAGACATATTTGTAAATTGTCCAGGATTTTGTATAATTGTAAGCCCTTGTTGCACACTTTTGTGAGACCAAAACACCATGGAAAGTAAATTGTCCGAATGAACGGAGGACCATGCAGATTCGTTTGACTTAAACAGAGTTAAATGGCGTTTAAACATGGAATCTGATATTCCAGCAGTCAGCAGTAATTTGGGCAATATCCGTTTAGATGCAGCAAACGTTCGAAATGAAGTTGCACACGATTCCAAAAATGTATTATGCGTCACTTTGTCTGCATCCTGCAATCGAAGTGCAAAATTTTGAAAATCAATGCCAAGAGTTTCTGGTTGTTTTTGGACTAGACAAGGTTGAGGTTGCACCACTATTGTGTCAGAATGTCCATGTTCACGCTTAAAGGGTCCTACAATGGTTTGTGCGCTTTGCAACGAGCATACCGTAGATGGTGCAATTCCCACCATACCTGTGCCAATTGCTACAGGCTGTCCAACAATAATGCGTTCCGTAGCACCAGTTAAAGCATCTTGTTTACCAAATGCAGCGCCTTCTTCAAACACGTCTAAGCTTTGTTCAAAAGAAGCTCGTTGCAACAAAGAGGATCCCATAGACTCCATGTGGTGCCGATTCATTGCGCCTAAGATTCCAGAGCGCCCCATAGTGTCTGCTAAAAGCCAAGTGTGTCGAGGATCAATGTACGATCCATCAAATGCAAGCACTTTGTGCAGCTCTGCTTGCAAAACACAAATTCCAGTGCTGATGCCTAAGACACTTGCACACTCAACTACATTGGTACTGCGAATAGTTTCAGGGATTACGCAATCGCTTTTTGCTAAATCCAGCATATTCGAGCCTTCGGTTTCGACAATAAATCTGCTTTTGCATCCTTGCACTGTATAAAATTTGTCTTGAAACACCAAAGACTTTTTGATGTAATCAATTCCGCGAATGCGTAAATTCATTTGCAAAGCGTCCGCTATTGCGTAAACGTGATGTTTTTCAAACCAAGGAGCAAAGACGATACGCGCATAGGTAGCTTTTGCAAATGCCTGAGAAGTCCAAAAAGGCATTAGGTCTACTATTGCATCATGCTGTAAGGCTTGACGCAATGCTCGTACTACATCATCAAGTTTTACAGCGTTTCGAGCACATTTGGTCCAATCTAGGACAATGCCCATTGTGCTGCACTCTAAAAATGTACTTTTTTGTACATCGATGCCAAATTTTGTTGAAAAGGGACCTTTGACTGCCAGTCGTTGAAACCAATCAAGGGTCCACGATTGCTGCGCAGAGTGCAGAGGCACAATGCTTCCAATGTCAGACAACTTGATTGTATTAATTTGGACACTTGAATGCTCATAGGATACAATTTCAGCAGTCATGTTTGCGGTTTCGTAGGTGTCCACGCTGTTAATTAGCTGTTTGAATCGTGGAAGACCTGTAATAGTAACATTCTTGTCCGCAATTCCACTGTAGTGAAACACATTAAGTGTCATTTGCATACTTGGTTCGCCAATGCTTGTAGCGCCTACCGCTCCCACGCCTTCGCCAGCAGCTACGAGGGATTTGGCGTACAAGTGAATAATGTCGCGAATGTGGTGTTGGCACAATTCTGGCAGTGCCCAAGCTTGCAAAACCATGGCACACATGCTGCTGTTCAAAAAACTTTGTAAACTTGAATGCGCATTCTTGTGCACTTGCACCAATCCATTGTACAATTGCAAAAATGTTGCTATTTCATCATGCGGCACATCGCTTAACGTGCCTTGTTCGCGAGATTGCAACGCCAACAAAATAGGTTTTATGCAAGTTCCACAAGGAAATGTAGGGTCCAAGGTTTTGTAAAAGTTTGCTTTCCAAACACTGATTTGACAAAGGCGCTTTACAGCCATGCGCAACAATTTTTGACAAGCCTTGTGCGCAAATAGTAGTGGTCGCTGAGCCTGAAGATTCGCAATCAGCGCTTCCATAGACGTAAAGTTTTGAAATGCTTCCAAGAACACTTTTTCTAATCTTGAACCATCGAGGTCGTCTCCACCATACATGGACTGTATAATGATGCTTGATGCACGAACTGTTGCATCGTATCCTACGCATTGCGATTCTTGTCCTTTAATCATACGTCGTTGATTGTATCCTGACTCGGAAGTATTTACTGCAGTTGCCACAATGCCCTCACGACCCGCCATTTGGTGCATGAAAAATTCTGCAGGGCTTAGTCCAGAAATGTAACTATTTGCGACAAAGCCTCTTGCTTCGGCCCTGCAATCATCAGGAGCAAAATACAGCAGAGTGCGAAGACCAAGTCGCGTTTTGCGTTGCTGGACTCGTCTACCAAACACTGTTTGTTGCCCCACGCATCCAGAAATTTGTGCAATATTCATAACGTTGCCTTTTGAACCGCTATTGACACAATTTGCAAGCGCGCAGTCTTCGCGAACATCTTTCAAAATTGTAGATCCAACACTGCGCAATGTTTCTTGTAAAATACTTGTACTTTTTGCTTCCTTTACTTCGGGTGGCAAATTTAAGAGGAGCACTTCATCCGATCGTTGCAAAAATTTGGACAAGCTTTGTAACGTCTGTTCTTCTGGCTGTAGACAGTCAAGGATAGATTGGGTTGGACCATCATGATTCAAATGAGCGACGAATATCCGCTGCGCGTCTGAAATAAACTTGTGTGCTCCTGCAGGGCCGTAAAATCTCCAGATTGCATGTATAATTCCACTATTTGATGTTCCAAGTTGTGCCTTACTTAGACGACCACACAAGAAAAGTCCGTTTTTAATAATTACGTCTTCGCCATTCATAATGGATTGCGCAGTTGCGCTTTGCTTTTGCAAACTAATTGTGCTTGGTATTAAACATGACGCTACTTGAGCTCCAGTATACATTGCACAAATTTTGCCGTTGCGCTTGTAGTATACTGCAGGTTCAGGCATTGCAATTGCACAAGCTTCTTGGGGCTTGCCTTGCTTGGAGTACATTAATTCTTGTTGTTGAAATGTACCAGTAGGTCCTGTAGTTTTAGTAGGCGCTGTTGGTTGCGCTCTCGCAGCTGCATTGGTGGGAAAATTTAAAACATTGTTTGACTTGAAAATGTTGCTCTTTGCAAAGTTGTCCAATTTAGGAACGTTGTACTTTATAGTGCACAACAAATTTGTAAATGCGTCTTGCTGTAAAAAGCAGTTGGGACTCGTTAACCTATAGGCACCAACTAAAGAGTCTTGTACCAGTCCAATTATCACATTGTTGCTTTGTGGAGTAACAATTTGATGGCTTACGGCCATGAGTTGTTGCGCTTCGGCCATAGCTTCATAGCCCTGCAAGCTGTGAATATTCATTTCATCGCCATCAAAATCAGCATTAAACGCTTTTGTCACGGGCAAGGGCAAACGAACCGTAAGACCTTGCACTCGATACACGTAAAACGTCATAAACGATGCCTTCCACAAACTTGGTTGCCTATTGAATGCAACCATGTCTCCGTCGCGCAAATGCCGTTCCACAATCCATCCAGGTTGCAATTGCGAAGCTAGATCAATTCGCGAATCATAGTCAAGCATGGGGATCCAGATTACATGGTCTGTACTGTGATTGGGGGGCCTTACTGCTAATGCACCATTGTTGTTGTATGCACCAATTGCAACACATTGTTGAAGGTGTGTTAAGTTGGCCTGTGTAACTCGTTCAGGAAACGTAAGCTTGTTCATCATTACGCTTGGAACACCAAGTTCGTCAATGTCATGGCTTGCATCTCCAGAAATAACTGTTCGTCCTGATTGGTCTACACGTTTTCCACTAAGGTTTCCACGCAAACGAGCTCGTTTTCCATTAATACGATCTTTCATGTCCGACACCTTTTTCTTCGAATTGGCTATAATCATTGGAAACAATCCTTTTTGAGCTGCTGCACGTTTTATATTGTGATTTACAATTCCAGACACTGTAATTTGCAATTTATCGTACAAGGTTTCGTACTCCATTTGAGTGTATTGCTGTTTTTTTAGCAAGTCTTTTAGTTCCAAATTAATTCGAATTACGTCTTGCAAAGCGCATGTCATATCATTTTCCGAACGAAGTTTAGAGCTGCCAACAAAGTTGGAAGGACGAATGTTGGGCGGAGGTATAATTTGAAGCTCACACATTAAAGTTTGCGCGCTCTCAAGGCCAAAAAACGCTAAGACGTCCTTATCAAGTGCACACAGTACCGAAATAGCATCATCTGGCATAAAACGTTTGCGCAAAAATTGCAAGTACGCTGGACCTCGTTGTTTAACAAAATCATTTTGCAAGTCTTTTGGTCTATACGTACAGTCAATGAAGGTGCGAAAGCGTTTGACGTACGTAGGTTGAGGAGCATTGCACCAAAGACACACTAGTTTGGTTTTGCACAAATCTGATATTGCTTTTAACCGTTCTTTTCCTGGTTGCATATCGCGCAATTCTTTTGAAACATGTACAAGTCCTACTACTTTACGCGCTGTTATATCAATCTCTAAAGACGCATCCAGTTTTGTAGGAGCACATTTCGTGTCAAATTTTGGCTTTGCACATTCGCGACACACTGTGCGTAACAGCAACAACACTAAATTAATGGTTCCGAGACGGTAAACTGGTTTGTCTAATTCTACATAGCCGAAATGCTGTCCACAATTTGATAAAAAGCACGTAGGGCATCGCACCGTATGATCCACTAAGCCCATTCTTGCATCGTTTACTCCAAATTCCTTGGGCATCCCTCGATCGTAGGTCGAGGCATGTTGCACCTCCACAACTCCAAGACGGCGTATTTCTTCATTGGTGTAATAGCGCAGTCGTATTTGACTAAGACTTTTTTGCATTTGCGCTGCTACACTGCTTTTAGATAGGTTCTTCAAAGAGGGGTACTTTAATGTTTTAAAGATGTCTAATGTATGTTAATTGTCTTTTAAGGTAATTCAGTCCATGCATAAATGTTTGCGTAGCACAAACTCAAACTTTTAAAAAGATTCAAACGAAAATCCTTGTTGAACTGCTAATGACCATATACTTTTACTTGACATGCTGTTGCACTGCGAACTTGTCCTACCTTCCTTTGATTCAACTACCAAAGGAGGCAATACTAACGCTTGATTCAAACACTCTGTATTTAGTAAATGATCTGTAGCTGGCACATATTGTTTGGAAAAATCTTTCCAAAATGGTGTTTGATACGACTCGTGCATTGGCAACTCTAAAATGTTGCTCAATAAGGCATCATACCTCAGATTTGCTATTTCGCAATTCTTAGTGCACATGCGCAAGAATAGTTTTGCACCTTCCCGAGAATACACAATAGCTTGAGCGCCAATGCATTTGTACTGTATGCGAAAATGTACTCTATCTTGACTTTGAGACACGCCGTATAACAAGTTGGCATTGACTTGCGCATCGCTATTTTTTGTACCAATTGGTGCACTACTGTTTGTACAAATTGGTGCACTATTTTGCGCATTTAATATTGTAGAAACTGAAAATGTTGACTTTGGCCATAGGAGACCAAATGGACAACTCTCTACACTGTTTGACCTACACACATTTGGCAAGAATCCGATGCGCAACACGTGACTTGGTCGAGTTTTTGCAGCTGTTGAGGTCCACGCATTTAATGCTTTTGTAAAACGTTCTGCAAAAGATGTGCAAAATTGAGCATCGTCTTCTACAATGCACACATACTTTGCCTCGTCATTGTCCACAAATTGTTGCAGAATCCAAAGAGTGTTGTACAATAAACACAACACAGAATCTGCAGTATCGCTCACCGTAGTTCCACGAAATGTTTGAAATGCAGAAGAAGCAACATTGTGCATAGTCATAACTGTCAAGTCATACGGCAGCAATGCATTGCGCTGATTTTCTAAAAATAGCAAACGACTTTGAGGAGTACGAGTTGTAGTAATTGCAACAAGTTTTACGTCTGTAGGCTTAACAACCATGTTTTTGTATTGTGCAAAAAAGTATAATAAATAAATGAACGAAAAAGAAGCTTGGCCATTTTCAATTCCATTTTCTTCTGCATATGCATGTAAATCTCAATTGCCGTATGGAAAAATATCTCGGTTTCAAAATGTATTGTTTAATCCCATTACAAATTTGTTGCCAAATTTCGGAACATCCTTGTTGGTACCCATCGTAAGTTGGGCTCTTTTTATTGGACTTTACTTTTTTGTTCGCGATGCTGCACCTCTGTGCTTTTTAAATTCTCTTGATAAGCAATACATAAATACTTCAAGATGCATTCTTTCCACATTTGTCTTGTATTATCTAGTGTCAATGATTTTTGTATCTTTGCTGTTTACCAATGGATGCAAACAAAGTGAAGAACTTGCTGAGCTCTATTTAGCAAAACTTAATGAATAAAGTAATTGTAAGTCATGAGTATGTGCAATTCAATGAGTGCAAAAAATGTGCCGAAACGCACGCTTACGTCGCTACATCCCAAAAAAATGCTTGAGAATTTGGCAAAATTTGGTATGTGTCGTAAATTTGAGTCGAACTTACTGTAAATGCTTCCAACACCACAGACAATCCTATGTCATAACTGTTATTAATTCCATTTGTAAATGGATAACTTATACGATTTTTTATTATAGAATTGTGTATATAATTTACAACCAACCATTGAACAGGTCCGCCTGCTATTAAAAACACTAATTTGAGAAATTGACGCCCTACTGGCAAAGTATTAGGCAATGTTACATTTAATATTGCATATCCAGGTATTACTCCTTTGCAAAATACGTGCAGTACAGTTACACCGTCCCAAGTCAAATTAAGCGTCGGCGATGCAGCATACCAAGGCACTATGGTATACTGAGGACCAGGAGGACCAGACGGTCCAACTGGACCACTTACCGTAGCTGCTGGCAATGTAGTAACTACATTTGCAATGTTGGTTGCATTAGTCCATATTTGATACACATTACGACTATTATTTTGAGTTGGAGAATTTGCACCAGCGTCAAATGAAGCAAAAAATCGAACTTGCAACGAAGCTACACTAGTGTTTGATATGTGTACACCAGGAAAATTTAAATTTAACGTTGCTAAATATGTATCAAAATTTTGATTTTGGGGCACTTTTACAATTTGACTAGTCCATGTATCGTGACTTTGCGAACCGTCATTGACAACTGTAAGTTCACAATACAATGTAGACGCAAATCCTTGCATTTCTGCAAGCGCTGCCTGTAGTCCGCTTGCAGTTTTTGTAGCATTGGAAGTATCACAGTCTGGACTAGACGAGTAATAGTTAATGTTAAATGTCCAGGTACCTGGACTTATGTAGTCTGGCAATTTTATTGTACCAGGATCTGACTGAAATTGTCCGAGTTGATAAGGTCCAAGATTGGTTATGTCGCTTGTAATTGTTTGGTTCATGTATCCAGTGTACCCAAATGCAACATCGTAGGAAGGATTGGGCAAGTACAAAGTGCTGTTGTTTGCTGGAAACGTTGGTTGAATAAGTCCAGCATTCGTTGCTGGACCTAAATAATTTTTTTGATCTCCAGACAAGCTAAAGTACAAGGTGTACCCAATGTTTGTGTTTAGCCCATTTGGACCTGTTGGACCTTGAGGACCTGTTAGGCCTTGAGGCACAATTGCAGTCAAGTTATACTGATCAGACCCATTTGTTGTAAAGTATCCACTTGCAGGTGCAGTTGGTCCAGTTGCAATAACTGAAAACGATTGAATAGTTGGTGCAGGACCTGTTGGACCTGATACTGTGGAAGCAGGTCCTGGAGTAGTAGACACTGGACCACTAGGGCCTGTGGGCCCTGACACTGTCGAAGCAGCACCGACAGGTCCACTAGGACCAGTAGGACCTGAGGGACCTGGCACGGTCGAAGCAGCACCGACAGGTCCGATAGGCCCACGAACCCCTTGCTGGCCCTGCGGCCCAACAGGCCCTACAAGGCCTTGCAAGCCTTGCGGTCCTACATCTCCTTGGGCGCCTTTCGGTCCAGGAAGTCCTGCAATTCCAGCTCCCGTAAAGCCTCGTGGTCCAATAGGACCAATTTGTCCAGATTGTTTGTAAGCAATTCCAGCACATGTAATGCTTAGAATACTAACAAGCAAAACAAACATCCATATTGTATAAATGGAAATGGTTTCCATGGAATTTATTTATACAATATGGACATTTCATAGCAATGTTTGTGCACTACTTGTCGCACCGTACAAATGGAAATTGTGTGCATAATGTGCTTCATGTGCCATCTAGTGTGCGTTTTTGAACTTTTCTTGCACTTTATTATGCACAATTAAATGCGCTTTCACGTGTTAGCAATTCCTTATAGCATTTCATCTCCTGCGTATAGTGCTTGTGCATTTACCCAAAAAGTAATTCGATTTTGCAAAATGATGCACCAACGAGGCCACACTGTGTTTCATTATGGTCATGTTGATTCTGTAGTGCAGTGTACAGAGCACATTCCAGTAACAGATGATGCAGTACTTAAAGCGTGTTACAAAGACTACGACTGGAAATCAAAAATATTTACTCACAGCATTACAGATTCAGCGCACAAGACATTTAATGAAAATGCAATTCGTGAAGTAAGAGATCGTAAACAACCGTTTGATTTTCTCTTGTTGTTTTGGTCCCAAGGGCACATGGATGTTGCAAAAGCACACTCCGACCTTATTGTTGTAGAACCAGGAATTGGGTCATTCAATGATACTGCTGCTCCATTTAGCGTGTTTGAGTCGTACAGCGTAATGCACTACATTTACGGAAAATACAATAAGGTTCCAAGGTTTTATGATGCCGTAATTCCTAGTTACTTTGATCCTGATGAATTTGTCAATCCCGAAGTTCATGTAGTACACTATTTGGCTAAAGTAAAAGCTCAAGACGCCAACGGACAATTAAGCCCTATGATGAAAACAGTGCTGCAGTTGCCAAAGAAAAAATATATTGTGCTGCTTGCGCGCTTAATTAGTCAAAAAGGCATTGACGTTGCATTTGATGCCTGCAGAGAAACTGGATTTTTGCTTGTAGTAGCAGGACAAGGCGACTTAAGTAGCGTCGTTGCAAAGTCTAAGCTTGAAAAATTTGCTTCAAGTATTCAACACATTGGATACGTTGAGCCTACAGAAAGAGCAGTACTTTTGGCAAACAGCTACTGTTTGATGATGCCAACACTATACGCTGAACCATTTGGGTTTGTCTGTATTGAAGCGCAAATGTCAGGAATTCCTGTAATTACTACAGATTGGGGAGCATTTCCTGAAACTGTTGTGCACGGCGTGACAGGGTACCGTTGCAGAACAATGGACCATTTTATTTGGGCCATAAAAAATGTGAAGCAATTGGACACTCTTCAAATTAGGCAACTAGCAATTGAAAAGTACGGATTCAACAAGATATATTCAATGTTTGAAGAATATTTTTCCATGCTTTTATCCATGTACCAAAACAAGGGGTTTTATGCTGTTAACGATTCAAGAACTCAACTAGACTGGTTATGTTCTCCAAAAATAGGTTGTGCACAGAATAACGATACTGTTGCACCTGCAAAATTTGATATTAACTAATGAAATGAATACGCTTAACAAAAATAAGTATGGTCTCTCTAGCATAAATCAGTACGGTCTAGCATAAATCAGTACGGTCAAGTATAAATAAATGTCGCGTAAAACCATAACATGGAAAGACAGAGCCTTAAGCGCAGTTGCAGGACTTGGAATTGGATCATTATTTGGGTCAAATGGAGCTAAAATCGGAGCTTTAAGCGGATTTGCAATTGCTCCGTTTCACGCTGGCATGAGCTGCTCAGCTGCGAGTAGTAAGCCTTTGTATGCGCGTCTTCGTGGAGGCAGTGCTTCAAACGGAAATTGTTTAAATGCAAGTGAGAATGGTATGATTTTAGATCCGTTAAGTCATAAACCTATTGAGAAACATACATTAATTCGTATACCTACTGCATTTTCAAAACGATCAACAAGACAATATTTAATTGTAGCCCCTACAAGCGATTATTTTTGCTTTGACGTGCGCTATTTGGTAAAATACATTCAAGCAAACCAAGCATTTGTAAATCCTGTCACACATGAAGAATTTGATGATATGCAAATTGCGTACTTTTTAAAGCAACTGCGCCAGTAAGTGAGTGCACTAGAAGTTTGAGTGCACTAGACGTTTAAGTGCACACGCATGAATGTCACATTATTTAGAGAGCACATTAAAAGCGCATCAAGTGCACACGAAGAGAACATGAATAATAGCTTATTCATTGAGTTCTCCTACTCTACTAGCATTACTTTGCAAGCCATCCAGTGTGCACTGCTGCAAGACCATGGGGCATGACATTGGGACACTGAGTGGATATTCTGTGAATTGCATTGCTTTGAGTTGCTTCCAAGTCTTTTAAAAACTCATCAACAGATATGGAAGTGCATTTTTCAATATCTGAATCCGACCCAACAGTTCTTGCAACATTTAAATACGCCATTGCGTAATTCGCATTCATAAGGCCTATCAAAGGATTTGTATCTTGCACAGATCTTGAATTCCATTGTGCTGCTGATTTAATTAAATCGTTTATTGCTCGATTATCTAAAGCATTTTTTTGATTTTTTCTGGCTGATATTGCATAAAGAATGATTAAAAGTCCGAGACCAATTAATATCCACTTGAATACACTTAAAGTTGAAAATAGCGCACCAAAAATGCCAACGAATGTGTACAAATTCATTTATTTGTATACAAAGTAATAGTTTCTTTTTATTTTCTAAACTAATGCATAAAGCGTTGGTGTAACATTTTTGTAAAATTTGTACCCGAACAAATGGATTTGTATGAATGGATTTTATACTATGATTCAACTGAGCAAACTAAAGAACCTAATTTAGTAAAGCAAACAGGTCTTGAGACATTTATCTTGCTTCAGGACATACAACTTGCAAAACAAGTGTTGCCTGATTGGATTACAAATTTGCCAGTGTTGCTTCATACTCCATCTAAAACAGCTTATCGAGGCAATGCTTGCGCACAAAAATTGGTAAACATTGAATTGCCGCAAGAACATGTTAGAAAATTACAGAAAATGTCAGCCAAAAAGCAAAAACTTTTACAACAGCAAAAGTTATTGGACGAAACTAGTGCTTAAAATGGCATGCATTGTAAGGAGCAAATTTTGCACATGCTGAGGCGCATAAACAAATGCCGTTGTACACATTGCATGAATATGTAGAAGGTTTCAACATTCAAAATGCAATAGCAATTGTAAAGGAACAAGATGCAAAACAAATTGTATTAGAGTTGCCTAATGGACTTACTAAGCAAGTTTTGTACAAGACAGCACCTAAAGCAACTAGTGCTTTGGACATAGATACTCGAATGTCGCAATGCATAAAAAAAATAATAAACTCTTCTTTGCTTGAGTCTTTACGTAAAGCAAAGTAAGTATGCGCACAGTTAACTCTTCTTTAGTAAAGGACTACTATAGTATAGCACTACTTTAGTGCAGCACTTTAAATTGCATTATTTTACATTGCGCCGTACTGTTCGTTTAGGAGCGTACTGCTGCAACATAGCAGCTTCAGCAGCCTGCTTAACAATTAATGGCAGTTCATCTAAAGTGACTGTTTCTTCTTTTGAAGCAGTTTTATGAGGACCTCTTACTAACGTTTCTTGCTCATTTGATACTAGGGCCAAATCAGCACGTATAGTATCAAGAGCTCGATTTTTTTCATGAATGTCTTTGAAGATATCTACGGAAGGTTCCTCTTCGCGCAATTCTTGTTTTTGTGGAATGATGCAATGCTTTACCGCTTCAAATGCATCCAAATTTGTTGAATGTATTGCATTATAAAATAACTCATTTGTTTTTGATTTTATTTGAGTACATGTTGTTGTATTGTCCATGTGTTTATCTATGCTAGGTGCACTGGTATTTACAGGTGTACAAACTCAAGCGCATTGCATCGCTCAAAAGCTTTATTATTACAATTGCAATGTCTTTTGGAACATTTGTGTGTTCAGCACTAGGATGGCACTTTGACTTTACAAATTTTACGCAAGATTCTATACTTGTATTTGATCATACATCGTATTGGGACGCGTGGTTGTTGTGCTTATTTAAACTACATCCTGAATCAAGGCACGTTTTACTGCCTTTGCAGCCCAAATTGTACGACTGGTTGCAAAAGTACTTGCCTTGTGCAATTTTTTGGAGCAATTTTATAAAAGCAGGCAGTATTCACATTCCTCATAACAATACTCTACCATCTTTTATTACTGCATTTCAGCTTCAACAACTTTATCGTTGGCGAGATTCTAACAACAAAACAAGTCATGTTGCAATCGCATTAAGTCCCAAAGGTACTGTTCAAAAACAAGCATGGAAGTCGGGTTATGTTGTTCTTGCACAACACTTGCAGTGTCCAATTCAAGCTGTAGTAGTGCATTGGACACTAAAAACTGTAACATTTTTACCCCATCGAGTGTCTGCGGATTTGCACCCAAACAACATTGAAGCTCATCTAAAAACAGATTTGTCGTTTGGCATGCCTCTTGTACCAACCCGTTCAGATGCTCTTCAATTGGACATGACTACATATGACTGGTACGATTGCTTTGGAATTGATTGGGTTCTACTGTCCAATCTAAGTTGTGCACCATTGTTACTAAAACTGTCGCAAAATGCTTCTACAGCTTCTTTAATTGTCCAAGCACTACTCTTTGTCAATTTTGTAGTGTCTTGGAAGTATCACGCGAGCCGCGAAACTCAATGGAAAGTCCTTGATGCGCGCTTGTCTAAAGTAAGCCTCTTAGCTATTCTTACGTACATTGTACATTTCCAACAGTTTTCAAAGATCAATGAACAAGCATTTGCTGTAGAAAATCAAGATGCAGTTATTATAACGCCAATAAATCAAGCACTAGTTGACCAAGTGTACTATTGTGCAATGTTATGGACAATTGTACTTTTGTGCTACTTGCTTGGAATCCTTGCAAACAATACTACTCGAAAAGGTTCTATACGTATTCGAGGCATTTACTGTCTTTTTCACACACTGTTTCACATTTTTTTAGGCTTTACACTACACTATTATTGCTAATCACGTCTTTGTTACACATTGTATACTTATACATGTATTGTACTCTTGTACGTGTACTCTATTACATGCATTATACTCTATTACATGTATTGTACTCTTTTACGCGCTCATTGTCATTCAAATCAATTATTTATAAGTGCATCAATCATCGTCATACATGTCTTCAGACTTGGGTATCACACCAAAAATCCAATTGGTATCTACCGCATACTCGTGTCCCATGTACCTGTTTCGACCAAGAGTGACGTCTCTTGCAGTAAGCCTTCGAACTTCAAGAGAAAAATCATCAAACGTACACCTGTACCGATCTTCTTTGGTCCAAGGAAAACCACCTTTTACGTCTTGCTTCTTAAAAAAGGCATTTGCAATTGTCTTGAAAGAGTTTCGTCCATCAATGTCTACTTCATACGGCATACCACGTCCACTTGCAAGTCCTGGACACTGCACTTGATCCTTGTTGCACAAAAAGTTTTCCATCAAATGGGTTTGCTGCTTTAAAGAATTCTTGTTGGTATGAAAGTAGCTAGGCAAGATTGTTTTTGAACCACTCAAAGGTTTTTCGTCTAATAGGCCCCACAAATCACTTTTGCCATATTGGATCACTGCATTTGCATAGGCCAAGCAACACTTGTGCAAAATACTAGGCAATTCCTGTTTAATTCGTTGGGCCAAATTTGGATCGCTATTTGAAACTCGCTTGTTAAAGTAAAACAGAATTAATCGTCTAGATATAGAACCGCTGTTGTCCGACCAGTTTGCAAGCTCATTGCCTGCTAAAATGCCTGGAGTTTTCCAAACTACTTGCAATTCCGTCTTATTTTTTCTAGCAATGGACATTTCTTCACCAGTTATCATGGACTGAAATTGAGCTTGATCAATTGCAAAATCATGCTTGACTTCCTTAACAAGCCAAAGTAGTTTATTGTGCACAGTTTCAAGGCCAAACCCTTTTTGCTGGTCGTTGGACACAACAGCGACGTCGTGGTCTTCGTAAAAAGACTTTACCGTGCTTAAGATTAAAGACTTTCCAGTTCCAGCACGTCCAATAAAAAAGGGCAAGACTTGCCAACAGTCTTTTTCATTCACTTCAAACAAGAGCCTTCCAATTAATGTGTAGGCCCAATCAATAACCTTGTTGCCTTCGGAAGTTGTTTTCAGTTCACCAGTTGCATCACGAACTGGAACATTTGAGCTATCGAGCTCGACGTGCACAATATGGGACAATTGCGTGTCCAAAATTTTTTGAAAGCAAGGCGTCGGAATGTCCCTCCAGTCATTGCCATAGTCCAGAATTTCTTCGGCAAAGATGTCCTCATGGTATTTGCAAGCCGTAATAGACGAAACAATTTTTTCGTGACCCCATGGAAAAAAGGTCTTGTAATTGGTGCTGTAGAGCCCATTTGGAAATGCATGCCAGTGCCTATCTGGCTGCAAATCTGGAAACTGAGTTTCAAACCCATGTTCCAGATGGTGAATGGTTTTGCTTTTTGTATCGCCCGAAAGCATGTTCTGCCACATGATAAAATTAGTTTCTTTAGGGCAACAACTTAGCACAAATTCGCTAATGTCACACAAACGTTTCCATGCGTGTGTACGGTACCGTTTTGTACTTCCGTCTGGCATCAACACTGGTGGACTTTCAATTTCTTCGTAACACGCACCATTGCATCGACGAAGTCCTAACTTTTGCAGCTTTTCAAGCACAAAAAAAATGAATGCTTGTAAAGTAGTTAATTTGGCTACGTCAAATGGAACTATATTGTACGGATCTAATTGTGTAGGGCAATCGGATGCCCAAAACGGGTCTAAACATTTTTTCGTTAATAAATTGGTCATTAAGCAATCGTGCAGGCGCAATAAGCACTCGTGTATTTTGGTAAATTGAGCTCGAAAAATAGTGCCTCCAAGGTCATTTGACTCATCTTCTACGTCCATCAGGCCTAGACGCTGAAATGCAAATCGAAGTCGAATAAGCATAAACTGATGCGTTTCGTACACGTGCAATAGTCCTGCTCTTCCATACGGTACCAATTCGTTTGCTTTAAACTGGTCGAGAAGTCCAAACCGATGTGCCGCTACTTCAGCCAAAGATGCATATGAATCACTAGGTTTTTCAGTCCATGTTTTGTGCAAATGAGACAAGATTTGTTTTGCTTGTTCTTCCGTAATGTCTTGCTCATTTAAATTGCCAGGTAAAGTATTGGGATCTTGCAACAGGACATCGCAATATCGCTGTGCATCGTCCATGATTGCGCACGCACTGCACGCACTAAAAACTAAATTGTCTTGAATACTTTAAAAACTTCTGCCGCTTTTTGTGACAAGCAGATGGTCGACTAAAGTCCTGAGTTTGTTGTGTGTAATGTAGTATTAGGTGGTCAGCGGATTCTCAGCCTCTCAAGTGTTTGCAATGCGCATGAGAAAAGTATTTTACCGAAGAAGGCGTTATGCAGCACGAACATTGGCAATGCCTATTACAGGCGAAACAATTCTTGAGTCTTGTTTGCCTATTCAAGACCGTCAATTGTTAGAAACTTCTCAACGGCCTCAACGGTTCTCACAAACAGGGTCTATCACGGAACTTGCTACTGTTCTTGAACCTTTAACTCAGGCACAACTCTGCCATGGGCAGCAACTCTGCCATGCGCAGCAAGACCATTACGCAGGACTACTTTGTCCTAATCAAGCAGAACATTGTGTTTCTGAGCTCAGTCAAACTGCTCACGACGAGGCACAAGTTACTTTGCTTCAGATTTTGCCCAAAATAGTTCGTCGAGTGTGTGTATTTGGAACAAATTATTCTCCACAAGACGAAAGCATTATTCACTTTCTTCAACAACAAGGCAGTTGCGTGCTTGACTTACGGTGCTTTGATGCCTTGCTAGGCTGCAATGAGTCGTACTCTTTTATCGAAAAAGCGGTATTAAATTGCGTCAATGTGAAACCGTTTCGGTATGTGTGTGCTATTTCTTCAATTCTGCAACACATTATTATGACCAACAACATCTTAGACTTTTCGCCTATTGTTGTAGTGTGTCCAGTGTTTGACATGCGATCTACAAAACGAGTGCTAGAACAAACATTGCCAATCGCTTGCTTTTTTTACGATGCTACAAAACACGAACAATGGCCTAATGATGTGTACTCTAACATCAAAACAAGAACGTTTTCTGCGTTACCATTCTATTCCGAATTATTTTTAAAATAAACAAATTTGTTGTACTTGATTATGACTCACAATCCTAGAAAGCAATTAGAAATTGTGTTTCATAAAGAGCACAGCACTATTCAAGATCAATCTTTACTTTGGTCAAAATTGCCATTGCAACATGAATTTGGTGACATTTGCACAAAGTTAGAAGACAAGACAATTTTGCGCACGCAAGAAGAACATGACGCATATTGTGATCCAGCATTGCGCATTAAAACTCGAAAGCGTTGCACCATTGTAAAAGATGTGCAATTACTAAATGCTCCATCTATCGTGAGCTGCTTAATGTGCTTTTTGTGCACGCCTGATTGGAGTGCTAAGCGCTTAGACGTGGAACAATACTTTTTGCGTCAGCCACAAGACGTGCCACATTATTTGCCCAAACTAGGCTCTTGTATGTTTGATTTTGTCGAATACTTTAAACAAACGTTTGAGGATCTTGTTATGGGACTTGAAGCATTGCGCTCGCAATGTGAAAATCAAGCGCCTGAGGCAAACACTAAATATCATTTAAAAATTGTACCAATTGGAATTGGACACGGTATTAAGACGTTTGATGGACAACATATTTATGATTCAATTGTAGCTCTTTACATGTTTGCACTCATTCAAGCTTGTAAAATGGTGCTGCATGAATCATGGGTACATACCGTAGAATTTGTAGACCATACGGGAGGGTATTTAAGTCCATATTTTACTAGCACCTCTTTCAACGTCATTTTGCGCAGTAAAATTTCAGTTTTGGACTATTCGCATGCTGTTGGACCTGCAGCACTCTTTTGCCCGTGTGATGCCTTTGAACGAATTGGATCAATTTCTTCAAGCAAAAGTTTGGCATGTTCTATTGCAAATCAAACAAATTTGCGACACATACTTGCGAATCAAAATCCAGAGTACAAGCCCTGGCCCTTTTGAGTTTTGCACATTGTTTAGTATAGCATCTCGAATGTAACAGCGCATTGCTAAATATACTCACACGGTTGTGCAACTCGCATTAAATTGTGTGTAACAATCTGAAACGGTTTTCCACAACCATAAATTTGATTGGTTGTAAGTAAATATTCACATGCTTCTTTGGATGCATGCGGATCAATTTGTTTAAGGTTGCTCTTGTACACGCCATGACGGAAAATGGCGCAATTTAATTCACAAATAAGGACCATGTCATTACAATGAGGACACTCTACAACAAACGGTTTGAATGTCTGACTATTTGTGCCTTTACCGTTTGATGTGTTTTTTGTACTAGATAAAGTTGTGCCTTCGGCCTGATTTGTGCCTTC
>Ga0114962_10001386_pt1 | contig 20977 bp, 20 predicted proteins | sample C_130820_MF_Meta_FD_87017 | JGI IMG/M metagenome (GOLD analysis project Ga0114962, IMG submission 87017) | Freshwater microbial communities from Lake Croche, Canada to study carbon cycling - C_130820_MF_MetaG | ecosystem: Environmental > Aquatic > Freshwater > Lake | place: Lake Croche, Canada... | reverse complement strand
TCAAACTTAATGAGGCGCCTCTTTTAATTGTTAAGCTTTTTTTCTTGGTTTCATTTTTAAGCTATCTGCTGGATAAGTATCTTTTAATTTAGCCATTTCTCCTTTCGCCCAATTGATGATCAACGCTCTTTGTTCGTCACTTAAATTGGCATTCGAATGCAATCCTAAATACGTGTAAGAGGGCATCGGCATTTCTTTTTCTTCCGTTTGTTCAATCACTTCCTCTAATTTATGATTTTGAACAGCAATGGGCATTTTGGTGAAAGTGGAAAAATTCAAATGTTTTTTCCCATCATTCACATGGTGATCTAGCCAAAAACCAACGGGCTGAATATCGGAATACCAAGGGTAGCTCGTTGTATTACTATGACAATCGTTACAAGCATTTTTTAAGACCACCTTAACATCAGCAGGGATGGCGTATTTGGTTGATATGTCGTATTGCATATCATTTGATTCATTCTTTTCTGTTGGGACAAATTGGATAGCAATGAGTATAACTACTATTCCTGTCAATAATTTTTTCTTCATTGTATTGTTTTTTAGAGTGTTGGATTAAATAAATTTACCATTTTAATTGGCCATCTAATTCAATCTTTGAGTATACCCTCAATTTAGATGAATGTTAATATGGGTGTAAAGACGCGTTATAAGGTTACATAAATTTGGTTTTGAGACCATTGCCATTACTTAATAGACGAAATAGAATGTTTAATTCTATAGCATTTCAATGAATAATCGATTTGCGATTTTAAATTTCTGTTCTAATTTAGCTATTTCAGTTAAGATTAATTGATCCGTTTTTAAATTCATTTCAGAACTACATTTTTTCCAATAATTATGATTAATTAATTAATTTTACAAGCTGTCAATCCTAAATTAGACATACCAATCATCAATTATATCAGAACACTAACAATGAAAAAATTCTTATTGATCTTCTCACTACTAATAATTCCATTCATCAGTTCAGCGCAATATACGCTAAAAATTACCACTAAAGCTTCAAAATCAAATGATGTAGTGTATTTAAGATCAACTATTTTTGACGACAAAAATTTTATTCCCAAAGATACCATACAGTTAAACGGTAAAACGAAATTTATCCGAAATAAAAATTCAATTGTTGGTGGTATTTATTATTTATATTTTCCAAAAACCAAAGAAAAAGTATTTCTTAGTTTAGAGGATAATGATTTGTTTGACATCAATATTCCAGATAGTGATTTTTTGAAAACCATTGAGATTACTTCTCCTAAAAATAAAATCTTTTTGAATTATCAACGCTTAGAAAGCCAATTTGCAGACTTGGATTCTACTTACGATGCTCAAGTGAAATATGGCCGCAAGTTTAATTTAGCACAGAAGGCAGAATTTTTCAAAAAGAAAACAGATGCTTTAGTGGAATTTAGAACCAATGCCCTGAAATCTCTAAAACCTGTCGACGCACTTTTTATTTATTTCAATACATCTAATTTATTAGACCAATCTGTTCCCTCAAGAAGGGATTTAATAAAGAGAAGTGAATTTATTCAGCCCTTTGATTTTAACACCCCTAAATTATTATTCACTCCAGTAATGAAGGATGTATTATTTGAGTACCTCTCTTATTATCCCCTTCATTCTGATTCTTTGCAAGTAGGTGTGGATTTGGTTTTAAATAAAATGAATTGCAAAATCAAAGCATACTCCTATGTCTTCGACTATTTCAATGGTATTTTAAAAAATAGAAATATTCAAAATAATGTGGATGGTTATAAAGCCTTCATCACCAAACATGTGGCTAAGAGTAAATGTGACTTCTTAAAAAAGGATAAAAAAGATGAGCTTTTAAAAACCTTGAATTCAGCAAGTTCGAAAGAATTACAAATTGGATTGTTAAGTCCCAAAATTAGCTTAAAAGACACCACCGATAAAGAACAAGATTTACATGAATTCGCAAAGAAATACGATTACACAGTCCTTGTTTTTTACGCACCCACCTGCGATCATTGTCAAGTGGAAGTTCCTTTGATGGATAGCACCATAAAACAATTGCAAAAATCTTTTAAGGTGAAAATTGGCCGCTATGCCATTTGTAATGAACCGGGAGTTCCAAAAACTACATGGACTGATTTTATACACAAATACAAATTGACAGAAAATTTTGTTCATGTAGATTTGCCTGAAAAAAATGAAATCCGAAACACTTACGATGCTTTATCGAATCCGACTTTTTATTTAATTAACCGTTTTGGATTATTGGAAGATAAAAAAATCAGCCCATTAACCCTGAAAAAGTTTTTTATTAATAGTACAAAGAAGTAAAATTAAACGATATTTTTTACTGCTAATTCTCTTTATGAGCAATGCCTATTTTGTAGACCAAGTCTTTGAAAAACGATCATTTCCGGAAAATCCTTTGGAATTCGGGGAGTATGAGGGATGCACTTTCAAAAACTGCAATTTGGGTAGTAACGATCTTTCCTCTTTTATTTTTATCGATTGCACATTCGTCAATAGTAATGTAAGCCTAGCTAAAATTCATAAAACCGCCTTTCGAAAAGTTCATTTCAAAGAATGTAAAATACATGGTTTGCACTTTGAAGATGCTAACGATTTTTTATTTGAGCTTAGTTTTGATTATTGTAGCTTGGATCTATCCTCTTTTTACAAAATGAAATTGAAAAAGACGCAATTCAATCATTCTCAGATGCATGAAATCGATTTTTCAGAATCGGATTTAAGTCAAAGTGTTTTTAATCATTGCGATTTACAAGGGGCTATTTTTAATCAATGTAACCTTGAAAAAGCGGATTTTTCTGAAGCCTATAATTATTCCATTGACCCTAGAAGAAATAAATTAAAGCAGGCAAAGTTTTCAAAAGAAGGATTAGCTGGTTTACTTGATGCATTTGAAATAAAAGTGGTTTAAGGTTATAATCCGACTTTTTGGCTGATTAATAAGAGGTTTCTTCTTTTAATCATGTCATTATTTCCGATTGATTCACTTGGGTATTGAATTGCAGTAGAAGGGTCAAACGTTAAATGATGAACCCGAATAATTACACATCACAAGCAGGTTTGGTGATTCAAAATGCAATGGAATTAGCCAGTTCAAATGGACAGCAAGCCATTGAGACAGGGCATTTATTGCAAGCGATATTGCAAGATGACACCCAAACATCTGCCTTTTTATTGAAAAAACTGGGATTGACCATTGCTCCCATTCAAGAGAAATTGAAACCCCTTTTAGCAAATTATCCCAAAGTTTCAGGTGCTCAACCCTATGCGAGTAATGCATTGCAGGCAATATTGACTCGTGCCGATAAACTCATGGCTGATTTTGGAGATACCTATGTTAGTGTAGAATTATTGTTTTTGTCCCTTTTGGATGGAAATGATTCCGTAGCCGATTTATTGAAATCGCTCGGATTAACTGTAAAGAATTTTAAAAGTGCTATTGTCGAACTTAGAGGAAATAGAAAAGTGAACGATCCACATGCAGAAGGTACTTACCAATCTTTAGAAAAATATGGTAAGAATTTGAATGAATTGGCTAAAGCAGGGAAAATTGACCCTGTGATTGGTCGTGATGAAGAAATTCGTCGGGTATTGCAGATTTTATCAAGACGTACCAAAAACAATCCCATTTTATTAGGGGAACCTGGTGTAGGCAAAACGGCCATCGTAGAAGGTTTAGCCCAAAGAATTGTTTCTGGTGATGTTCCTGAGAATTTGAAATCCAAAATTGTGATGTCTTTGGACATGGGTTTATTGGTGGCAGGCGCGAAATACAAAGGCGAGTTTGAAGAGCGTTTAAAATCGGTGATCAAAGAGGTAACGGATTCCAATGGAGAAATTGTTTTATTCATAGATGAGATACATACCTTGATTGGTGCCGGTGGTGGAGGCGAAGGCGCGATGGATGCAGCAAATTTATTAAAGCCTGCTTTGGCTAGAGGAGAATTACATGCCATTGGTGCCACTACTTTGAAAGAATATCAAAAATACATTGAGAAAGACAAAGCTTTAGAGCGTCGTTTTCAATCGGTGATAGTTGATGAACCTGACGTAGCGGATGCTATTTCAATCTTACGAGGTATCAAAGATAAATACGAATTGCACCATGGAGTGCGTATTCAAGACGATGCAGTGATTGCTGCGGTTGAATTGTCCAATCGATATATTTCTGACCGCTTTTTGCCTGATAAGGCTATCGACTTAATGGATGAAGCGGCCGCGAAAATGCGCTTAGAAATTGATTCCGTTCCGGAAGAAATTGATGATATCCAGCGAAAAATCATGCAATTGGAAATTGAACGGGAAGCAATTCGTAGAGAAAATAACAAAGAAAAAGAATCAATTTTGAGTCGCGAGTTGGCTGACCTTTCTGAAAAGCGTGATGCTTTGAAAGGTAGATGGCAGGCAGAAAAATCTGTTTTGGATAATGTTCGTAAAGAAAAAGAGGCGATAGATAAGTTGAAATTAGAAGCCGAACAAGCAGAGCGTCAAGGTGATTATGGCAAAGTGGCTGAAATTCGATACGGACGTTTGGTGGAATCTGAAGCAAAATTGAAAGAACTTCAAACGCATTCTGCTGGGAAAAATAGCATGTTGCAGGAAGAGGTGACCGCGGAAAATGTAGCTGAGGTTGTTGCCAAGTGGACAGGAATTCCAGTGAGTAAAATGCTTCAAACGGAGATTGATAAATTATTGCATTTAGAGGATGAATTGCACAAGCGTGTTGCTGGACAAGACCAAGCAATAGAAGTGGTTTCTGATGCGGTTCGTCGTTCAAGAGCAGGTTTGCAAGATCCGAAACGTCCGATAGGATCTTTTATATTCTTGGGAACAACAGGGGTGGGTAAAACGGAATTGGCTAAATCGCTAGCGGCGTATTTGTTCAACGATGAAAATGCAATTGTTCGAATTGACATGTCAGAGTACCAAGAAAGACATGCGGTAAGTCGCCTGATTGGAGCGCCTCCCGGATATGTAGGATATGATGAGGGTGGACAATTGACAGAAGCTGTTCGAAGAAAACCGTATTCAGTGGTGTTGTTGGATGAGATTGAAAAAGCCCATCCTGATGTTTGGAACATCTTATTGCAGGTATTGGATGAAGGGCGTTTGACGGATAACAAAGGAAGAACAGCGAATTTCAAGAATACCATTATCATCATGACTTCCAACATTGGATCTCATTTGATCCAAGAAAAGATGTCGCAAATGGAAGGATGGAACAATGCGATTATTCTAGAGGAGACCAAAGAGGAAGTGATGGCCTTGTTGAAACAACAAGTACGTCCAGAATTTTTGAATCGGGTGGATGAAGTGGTCTTGTTTGAACCTTTGACAGAGGATCATGCAAAACAGATTTTGAGTATTCAGTTTAAGGAAATTCAAAAACGTTTAGCAGAACAAAATATCACCTTGGATGCCACGGAGGAGGCATTAAGTAAATTAGCCAAAGAAGGATTTGATCCACAATACGGAGGCCGTCCGATGAAACGTGTATTACAAAGGGCCGTTTTGAATGAATTATCTAAATCGATTCTATCTGGTAAAATCCAAAAAGATTCAGCTGTTTTAATGGATGTGGATAAAGAAGGGAATTTAATTTTCGAAAATGTGATTGTTGAAATTTAATTGATTAACGTAGAGACGCACGGCCGTGCGTCTCTACGATGTTTAAATTTATTGTATGAATTAGGTTTTTTAACCCTTAACCCTCCGCCTTCGGCTCCGCTCAGGCATCGGCCTTTTCTTCTCTCTTCCTCGGTTGCTGAGCCTGTCGAAGCATCTCTCTTCTCTTTTCCTGTTTTCTCTCTTCCCAATTAAAAATGTTCCCCATCCATCATTTTATCAAGATTTTGATAATCCTCTGATGAGTTTTGCTTTCATTTTTGATTCTTATTATATTTGACTTATTAAAAAATGAACATAAATAGTTACATTTGTATGTACTTAATTATGTTCATTATGGTAGTCACTAATATGTCCGATTTTCGAAATAATATGAAAAAATACCTTGACCAAATCACTCAAGATCATAAAACGGTTATTATGAGTCGTAGCAATGACCAAGCCGTTGTGATGATTTCGTTGGAAGAATATAATTCTATTAAAGAAACCCAATATTTACTTTCTACTAAAGCAAATAGGGAACATCTATTAGCCTCTATTGAAGATGCCAAAGGTTCAACCATCATCAATAATGTGGAAGATTTATGCGATTAATTTTCAGCAAGCAAGCCTGGGAAGACTATCAATATTGGCAAGAAAAGGATAAGAAATTACTTAAGAAAATCAACGATTTATTAAAGGAAATTTCAAGAGATCCAGATTCCGCTTTGGCGAAAGCTGAATCTCTGAAATATGAATTATCTGGTTTTAAGTCTCTGAGAATAAACAAAGAGCATCGTTTGGTATTCAATTATTTGAACCCTGATTTAGTTATTATTGCTTGCAGATTTCATTATTAAATTTTTGTTAAAAGCAATGATACCCTCCGCCTTCGGCTCCGCTCAGGCATCGGTTTTGTCTTCTCTTTCCGCGTTTTCTTCTCCCATTTTCTCTCTTCTCTCTTTCAGTTTTCTCTCTTCTTCCCAATTAAAAATTATCCCCATCCATCATTCTACCCAATCCGCCCAATAAACTGCCCTCTTCTTTTCCTCCTCCTGCGATAGAAGGCGCGTTAGCTAAGATTCTGCCTGCCAGTCGACTGAATGGCAATGATTGAATATAAACAGTTCCGGGGCCTCTTAACGTGGCGTAAAATACACCTTCGCCTCCAAACAACGTATTTTTAATTCCACCGACATATTCAATATCAAAATCAACTTCTTGCGTATAGCCAACCACGCATCCCGTATCTATTCGAATAACTTCGCCTGGTGCCAAGTTTTTTTTGGCCAACGTTCCTCCAGAATGGATAAAGGCTAAACCGTCCCCTTCTATTTTTTGCATGATAAAACCTTCTCCTCCGAATAAAGCTCGACCTATTTTTTTGGAAAATTCAATGCCGACTGACACACCTTTGGCCGCGCACAAGAAGGCATCTTTTTGACAAACAAATTTACCATTGTATTCTTTTAAATCGATGGGAATGATTTTTCCTGGATATGGAGCAGCAAAGGATACTTTTTTCTTGCCATAACCTTGGTTTTGAAAGGCTGTCATGAATAAGCTTTCTCCAGTTAACACACGCTTTCCTGCATTCATTAAACTTCCCAAAAATCCCGACTGCTGAGCACTTCCATCGCCAAAAATGGTTTCCATTTTAATGCCGTCTTCCATCATCATAAATCCTCCGGCTTCGGCAATAACAACCTCTTGTGGATCTAATTCGATTTCCACATATTGCATTTCTTCTCCAAAAATTTGATAATCTATTTCGTGTGCGTTCATGGTTGTATTGTGGTTTTTATGTTAGTTAAAATTTTGAAAACAAATAGGTCTTGTAAATCGATAAATGGCTTGTGTGCCTACTGAGGTACTTCTGGCATCACTCGTAGATGGGAAAGGTCCCCCATGAACCATCGCTGGAGAAACTTCTACTCCCGTTGGGAATCCGTTCAATAGGATTCTTCCCACTTTTAAACTGAGTTCTTCGATCAATTCAGGAAATGCCGCAATTTCTGATTCAGTTCCTTGAATGGTTCCTGTTAACTGACCTGGTAATCTTCCGATCAATGTCAATAATTCTTCTTGGTCCTCCGCCACGATGGCTAAGGTACTTGGCCCAAAAACTTCTTCCAATATTTCTGGATGAGCCATGGCATGTTGAGCGGTAGCAACAAACAAACTTGGGGAAGGAATAGTCGCTTGGGTCATTCGTTGAACAGCAGGATGTTGATCTAAATGAAAACTTCCGGTTTCATAGGCCTGTCCAATGCCTTGGGTTAAAAATACGCCTAGGCTGATTTGATCCAACGATTTGGCCAATAATTCCAAAAATCCAGCATCCGATTTTTGGATAAGGATTAATCCTGGATTGGTACAAAATTGTCCTACACCCAGGCAAACCGACTGACTTAATGCGTTAGCTAAGTTCTCGCCATCGGCTTGTAATTTTTCAGACAAAAGCACTACTGGATTAACACTGCCCATTTCGGCATAGACAGGTATGGGAATGTCTCTTTTGACCCCTAAATCATAAAGGGCTTTTCCGCCTCGATAAGATCCCGTAAACGCAACTGCTTGAATTCCTGCATGTTGGACTAAATAACCTCCAATTTCATGACTTGTTGCATGAATCATAGAGAAAATGCCTTCTGGCATTTGGGTCACTTGTGCGGCTTTTTGAATGGCTCTTCCCACCATTTCACAAGTATTTGGATGTGCAGGGTGCGCTTTGAAAATCACAGGACAACCGGCAGCTAAAGCGGAGAGTGTATCTCCACCAGCTACAGAAAATGCCAATGGAAAATTACTTGCACCAAAAACGGCAACAGGACCCAAAGCGATTTGCTTTTGCACCAAACGAGGCTTGGGTAATGGCTGTCTATCCGGCATGGCTTCATCAATGATTTCTTTTCGCCAAGTAGCATCTTTGATAAAATTGGCAAAGGCCTGAATTTGGCCAGTTGTTCGGCCTCTTTCTCCAGTAATTCTAGGATTCGGTAAAGCCGTTTCTAAACAGGCCATTTCGATTAATGCATCTCCTATGCCTACAATTTCGGTAGCAATTTGTTCCAAAAATTGGGCTCTCTTTTCATCTGAATTTTTCAACATCGCACGAAAGGCTTTTTGGGCCAAAACAATGGCTTCGTCTACTTCTTCGGTAGTTGCTTCATGAAAATGGGTAGCAATGGCTTGGCCAGTAGCCGCTTCTATGCCTTGAAATGTTTTGCTTCCTTTTTTGGAAAAATGATTTCCAATGATTTGTTCTCCTGTTAAATTCATTTTGCTACGATTTGCACTAAGGTTCCTATGGGTTCAATTTGTATTTCTATTCGGTCTCCTGCTTGAAGCGTAAATGGAGGATCCGGTACAATGCATGTTCCTGTCATTAAAAAGGCTCCTTTTGGGAAGCTTAATTCCCTTGTTAAGTATTCCACAAGTTCTGTATGTGTTCTTTTCATTTGAGAAATTTGTGTATCTCCTTGAAAAACCTGCTCTTTTTCTCTGAAAATACGCATATCAATCACCGTTTCAGCAGCAAGTGGATTTTCTGTAATCAATAAACAAGGCCCGATTCCCGCACTTCCATCATAGACTTTTGCCTGCGGTAAATACAAAGGATTTTCACCTTCTATATCGCGACTACTCATGTCATTTCCAATGGTATATCCTGCAAGTTGGCCAAACGCATTAATGAACAAAGTCAGTTCAGGTTCTGGAACATTCCAAGCCGAGTCTTTTCGAATGCGCACTTCACCGCCATTTCCAACTGCCCGATGCGCATTTCCTTTGTAAAAAATTTCAGGCCGTTCCGCCGAATATACTTTGTCGTAAAAAGTATCCCCGCCAGATTCTTTGGATTCTTCCATTCTGGCTACTTTGCTTCGCAAATAGGTTACTCCAGCTGCCCAAATTTCTTGTTGATGAACAGGATGTAAAATTTCATATTGATTGAAATCTACTTCTGTTCCACGGTTGAATTCCGATTGACAAGTAAGAAATAAATCTTTTTGGTTAATGAAATCATCCCAAGCATGGGTATGATGAAAGACCGATTTTTCAGAATAAGACGACTGAATAATGTGTCCGTGGGGTGTACGGAATAATTTAAAATAATTCATTTTGATAGGTTTAAATGTAACTCACGCTCGGCTTAGTCGAATGTGCAATATGGCAAAAATAGGCTGTTTTTTGTATCATCATCCACATTCGGCAAATGCCGAGTGCAAGAAGGTGCAAGTTAAATCTTTTTTCAAAAAATCTCGAATGGATTTGATTGTTCCAGCTATCTTTCACAGCAATCCAATTTATGGGCTAATTCTTTTTTCATGGCATTTCTTTTTTTGAAAAAAAAGAAACAAAAAAACTTTTTTCTTTAGCTTAATCCAAGAAGAATCTAATTGAATTATGAGATGTTATTTTAAATTCATACCTCATAATTCATCATTCATAATTTATTAGGTTGCGTTCAAATCTTTTGTTGGGATTAAGTCTTGGTATAAATAAAGTTTTTTTGCTCATTTATTGATTTATTCTTTTTATTTAATCGCGTTGTGTAGCATTTGGAGAAAAGGTAAAGCTTTGCTGAAATCCAATTCAGGATATTCCAAACCCAGTGCGCGAATGTTATCGTAATAGGTTTGATGTTGATCATAATAATTTCTTTCGCTTGGCACAAACCATGCTTTTTCTCCTAATTTTTGCCCTAAAAACCATTTTTCAATTAAGCGTCCGCTTCTCCCGTTGCCATCGTTCCAGGGATGTATTTTTACAAAAACCAAATGAATCATAGCGGCAAAAAAGAAAACCTCTTGTATCGTTAATGCTGTATTCAAAAGCAATGCTATGTCGTGGTAAAATTTTTCCATTTCGCTTTTCAATTCAGACGGCGCAGCGGCTACATATTCTATTCTTCCATCGGCAGTGCTAACATACCTGTTTTGTGTTCTCAACTTGCCTTGTTGGTTTTTGGAAAGGAGGTTTTTACTCAAAAGTTGATGTGCTTCGCCAATGTTTTCTTTGTTCAACACATTTGTTTTGGCAAAAGTATAAGCCGAATATAGGTCATCAATTTTTTGGGTGTAGTCTGGTAAAAATGGAATGCCAAATTTTTTATGTTTGATATAACTATCCAACTCAATATTTTCACCCTCAATTTTGCTTGAAAAAACCGATGCTACCGAAGTATAAAAACTGAAAACGTCTGTTGAAATTTCGGCATCCACCAATCTGTCAAAGTTGTTTTGCAATTCCTTTTCAACTTGATTGCAATACTGCTCCAACAAATTATCCTGAATTATTTTTAAGTCTAATTTCATTATGCTACCAATTCATTTCGTTTTCTATTTTTTAGTGGATTTTAAATATAATCCTTAAAGGCTGAAAAAACGATATCCTCATCGCTTAATTTAAAGCCCAAATCAAATAGGCAGGTATTATTGATTTCTTGTTGAATAATTTTAATCGGCTGTTTTTTGCAAATTTTCATCACATCATTGAGTTGAAAATAGTCGAATGCGATTTGAATCACTTTTTCCGGTTCTTTCAAATAGATATTTTCTTCTTTCAAAGCATCTAAACTAGCTTCTTTATACGCATGAATTAATCCAGGAACGCCCAATAAAGTGCCGCCAAAATACCGCACAACCGCCACTAGGGTATAATATAAGTTATTGGATATAATGGTGTTTAAAATCGGTTTTCCTGCACTTCCGGATGGTTCTCCGTCATCATTGGAACGGGCCTCTTCAGGGGTATTTCCGAGCCGATAGGCATAACACACATGTCTGGCTTTGGGATGGTCTATTTTCAACAAGGCAATTATTTCCTTGATTTCTTCTACATCTTTTACGGGAAAGCTGTAAGCGATGAATTTACTTCCTTTATCTTTGTACAAGCCTTCTGCGCTTTCTTTCAAAGTAAAATAGGAAGTCATGCTGTTCATTCAAAAATTGTTTGGCACAAATTTAGGCTTAAATTTCAATAGTACTTTTCAAAAAACATGCATAATAATTATTATTTCTTGAGGGTTTTGGCCAATGAATTGAAGCAAAAGCTGATGTATGCCCGATTGAAGCAATGTTTTTCTCAAGAAAAGGACGAATTGGTCTTGGGATTTGAAAGGCAAAATGGAGATGATTTTTGGATCAAATGTTGCTTAGGTGCTCATTTTTCTACTTTGCAATTCCCGGAATCTTTTCACCGAGCAGGCCGTAATTCGGTCGATTTATTTTCCGATGTATTATTGGCGGAAGTGCAGGAAGTGCAGATGTTTGAGAATGAAAGAGCTTTTGCTTTCCATTTTTTAGGCTCTTATGTAATGCTTTTCAAGTTGTATGGAAATCGAGCGAATGTGGTTTTGTTTCAAGATGACACGTACATTTCGCAATTCCAAAAACGCTTAAAAAAGGACGAGGCGATTGTCTTAAATGCCTTGGACCGTCCTTTGGATCAAAGTTTCGACAATTTTGTTGCTCATGATTCAGAGCCCAATGCCATGTTTCCCACCTTTGGAAAAGAATGCCAAGCTTGGTTGCGTGAAAAAGGCTTTGACGATTTGAATTCCGTGCAACGTTGGGATTTGATTCAACAATTATTACAACAGTTGGACCAAGCCAATTTTTACGTATATGAGCATGAAAAAGGCGTCAGTTTAACTTTGTTGGAACCGCAGGAAAATGTGTTGTACAAGACCAATGACCCGATTGAAGCGCTCAATCAATTTTATGCGTATCATTGGTCGGTTGGGGAGTTTAAAAAAGAGAAAAACCTCATTCAAACGAATTTGGAGAAATTGCATCTGAGAGCGATGTTGTACCAACAAGAATTGCTGAAACAACAAACGGTGCGAGAAGGGAATGTGGCTTTGGAGGAAATTGGGCATATTTTGATGGCCAATTTACATGCCATTCCGGTAGGAGCCAAAACGGTGGAATTGCTGGATTTTTATCGAAATAAACCCATCAAAATCAAATTGAACGTCAGTTTGAGTCCCGTACAAAACGCAGAAAATTATTACCGCAAATCGAAAAATTTCTCCAAAGAACTAGCCAATTGGGAGGCAAAATTAGGTGCGAAAAATGCCGAGATTGCGGAACTAGAGAAAGCATTGTTGGAGGTAGAAAAATGCCAAAGTAAAAAAGAATTAAAGCCTTTTTTGAAATGGAATCAAGCTCAAAATACCCATAAAGCGGAGGCGGAAGAATTGCCCTTCAAGGAATTTATCATCACCGGTTGGACGGTTTGGGTAGGTAAAAACGCCAAGAACAACGATTTATTGACCTTGAAATATGCAAAGAAGAATGATTTGTGGCTGCACGCCAGAGATGTTTCCGGCTCGCATGTGGTGATACGTAATCCACAAAACCAAACGGTTCCCAAGCATGTCATTGAGCAAGCCGCCAGCATAGCGGCTTATTATTCCAAACGCCAAACAGACACGCTTTGTCCGGTCATTGTCACTCCCAAAAAATATGTCCGCAAAACCCGCGACCTACTCCCCGGTCAAGTCATCGTGGACAGAGAGGAGGTTGTGATTGTTAGGCCGGGGGTGGGGTAGTAAGAATTTTGATATGCCTCAATCAATTGATGAATTATTGATTGAAGGGCTGTTACACATTTTTTTTATCTCCCGAATAGTACTATTTTAGTGGAATTTATTACCCCAAACAGAAAAACTTTATGCAGACACAAGGACTTCAGACATTAGATTACCTCGTATTTCTATTCTATTTTATCGTGGTAGCCTCTTATGGTTATTGGATTTACCAACGTAAACAAAGTAAATTGGCTTCTTCCAATGACTTCTTTTTAGCAGAAGGTTCCTTGACTTGGTGGGCGATCGGTGCCTCCTTAATTGCCTCCAATATCTCCGCAGAGCAGTTCATCGGTATGTCTGGTAATGGTTTTCAAATCGGTTTAGCCATCGCAACCTATGAGTGGATGGCCGCTGCTACTTTATTGATTGTAGCAATTTTCTTCATGCCGATCTATTTGAAAAATAAAATCTTCACTATGCCCCAATTTTTGACCCAACGCTACAATGAAACCGTTAGTTTAATCATGGCGGTGTTCTGGTTGATGTTATACATTGCTGTGAATTTAACCTCCATCTTGTACCTAGGTGCATTGGCTGTTACCACGGTTTCTGGCATTGATTTTACGGTCTGCATGATTGGTATGGCCATTTTTGCCATCATTATCACTTTAGGTGGGATGAAGGTTATTGGTTACACAGATGTTATTCAGGTGTTTTTCTTGGTTTTAGGAGGTTTGGCTACTTCTTATTTAGCGCTTAACATGGTAAGCGACCATTTCGGAGGTGAAGGTGTGATCAATGGCCTTTCTCATTTGGTCAACAAAGCTCCCGATCATTTCCACATGATTTTGAACAAAGGCAATGTGAATTATCCTAGTTTGCCAGGTTTAACTGTATTAATCGGCGGTATGTGGATCATTAATTTGAACTATTGGGGATGTAATCAATACATTACTCAACGTGCTTTAGGTGCCGATTTGCCAACTGCCCGTAATGGTTTATTGTTTGCTGCCATGTTGAAAATGATGATGCCTATCATTGTGGTTCTTCCAGGTATTGCGGCTTATTTGTTGCACCAAGATGGCATGTTCCAACAAGAAATGTTGAAAGATGGCGTAGTGAATCAAGACAACGCCTACCCGGTCTTGTTGAATATTTTACCTACAGGTTTAAGAGGTTTGTCTTTTGCAGCACTAACTGCGGCAGTAGTGGCTTCTTTGGCAGGTAAGGCCAATTCCATCTCGACAATCTTTACTCTAGACATTTACAAAAAATACATCAATCCTTCCGCTGATGAAAAATCATTGGTGAACATGGGTCGTATCGCTGTTGTTGTTTCTATGATTCTAGCGATTATCATTGCTCCAATGATGGGTATCGACAAAAAAGGTGGTTTCCAATTCATTCAGGAATACACAGGTTATGTTTCTCCTGGTGTTTTTGCTTTGTTTATTCTAGGGTTCTTCTGGAAAGGTGCTACTTCGAAAGGTGCTTTAGTGGCATTGATTGGTGGTTTAGCTTTCTCTTTATTGAGCAAATACATTCCAACTTGGACAGGAGTGAACGATTGCCTATTCTACACAGCAGTCGCTGATGATTCAGGTGTTTTCATGATTCCTTTCATGGATCGCATGGGTTGGGTGTTTGTATTCTGTGTATTGGCTATGGTGATTATCGCCTTCTTTGACCCAGAAAGCAAAAATAATCCTAAAGGACTTGAAATCGACGCAACAATGTTTAGACCAAGCAATGGTTTCATTGTTGGAGCATCTATTGTAACGATGATGATTATTGGGCTTTACACTTATTTTTGGTAAGAAATTGATGTATGATGTAAGATGTATGATGTAAAAATAATAATTCTCACACATCTTACATCTTACATCATACATCTTACATCTTACATCATACATCTTACATCTTATATCGCTCCTTTAATAATTTCCTCCACCACGCTTGGATCCAACAGCGTTGAAGTATCTCCTAAATTGCTGGTTTCTCCTTCTGCTACTTTGCGCAAAATTCGGCGCATGATTTTTCCAGAACGGGTTTTAGGTAATCCGGTGACAAATTGAATTTTATCAGGTTTAGCAATGGGCCCAATGATTTTAGCTACCGTTGCGGCTATGTCTTTTCTTGTTAATTCATCATTGATGGTAGGGTGCTCGCAAATAACATAGGCATAAATACCTTGTCCTTTGATGTCGTGCGGATAGGCCACAACCGCTGATTCCACCACTCCTGTGTGCATATTAATCGCATTTTCCACTTCCGCTGTGCCAATTCTATGTCCTGAAATATTCATGACATCATCCACACGGCCTGTAATGCGGTAATAACCATTTTCGTCTCTCATGCAACCATCTCCCGTAAAATAGAGTCCAGGGTAAGTAGAAAAATACGTCGATTTGCATCTCTCATGATCTCCGTAGGTGGTTCGGATGATGGATGGCCAAGGATATTTGATGCATAAATTGCCATTGACCCCATTGCCAATAATTTCTTTGCCATTTTCATCTACCAACATCGGTTGTACGCCCGGAAGAGGCAATGTTGCATAGGCGGGTTTTAATGGGGTAATTCCTGCCAAAGGCGAAATCATGATTCCACCCGTTTCCGTTTGCCACCATGTATCTACAATTGGACAATTTTTTTTGCCTACTTTTTCATTGTACCAATGCCATGCTTCTTCGTTCAAAGGTTCTCCAACAGAGCCCAACACTCGCAAGGAACTCAAATCTTTATTTTCTACGAACTCATTGCCAAATCCCATCAAGGAACGAATCGCGGTTGGAGCGGTGTAGAATATATTGACATCATGTCTTTTGATGATATCCCAAAATCTGCCCGCATCTGGATAGGTAGGAACGCCTTCAAACAATACAGACGTTGCACCATTTAAAAGAGGGCCATAAACTAAATACGAGTGGCCTGTAATCCAACCGATATCCGCTGTGCAGAAATACACTTCTCCAGGATTGTATTGGAATACATTGGCAAAAGTATATGCCGAGTAAACCATGTACCCTCCGCAGGTATGAACAACACCTTTGGGCTTGCCGGTTGAACCGGAGGTATATAAAATAAACAAAGGATCTTCTGCATTCATGGCCTCTGCCTCACACATAGCAGATGCTTTATTTTCCTCCTCTTCCCACCAAAGGTCTCTTCCTTTGATCATGGAAATAGGGGTTTGTGTTCTTGTTTTAACAACGACTTTTTCCACACTTGGACAACTCAATAAAGCATCATCCACCGTTTCTTTCATTGGAATGGTTTTATTTCCACGAACGGCTCCATCAGTAGTGATAACCACATTACAAGATGAATCATTGATCCTGTCTGAAATGGATTGTGCTGAAAATCCGCCAAAAACCACTGAGTGAATGGCTCCAATTCTGGCAGTTGCCAATACAGCAATCGCCAATTCTGGAATCATGGGCATGTAAATACACACGCGGTCTCCTTTTTTTACCCCTTGCGCTTTCAATACATTCGCGAATTTGCAAACACGAGTATATAATTCTTGGTAAGTTAAAGTAATGGCAGGATCACCGGGCTCATTGGGTTCATAAATGATCGCTTTGGCGCTGGGCTGTGTTTTTAAATGACGGTCCAAAGCGTTGGCGGTAATGTTTAGTTGTCCATCTTCAAACCATTTGACCGAATAATCGTCAAAATTCCAATCCAAAACCTTGGTAAATGGTTTGATCCAATCAAATTCTTGAGCTATTTCTGCCCAAAAATTTTCGGGTTGTTCAATACTTTTTTGATAAGCTTCTTGGTAGGCGTCTAGTGTTGTAATTCTCATTTATCAATCGTTTTATTTCAAATCAAATTCTCCTGTCAAGGCATAATAACCAAAGATAGTCATTCCAATGGAGATCAAAGGGGTTAAGACAAAGGTGTAAATAATGGCTGGAACGAGGTCGTTTCCTCCTTTTGACCACAAAGGTAAGGCTTGAAAATAAAATAAATACACCCCCGCGCCTATTCCTAAAATGATCCACACGACTCCCAAAATTCTTTTTAATCTGTTCATTTTTTTCTAATTTAATGACTTATTCTTCCATTTTTCGACCTGTTTCTTTGATATATATTAGTCCAATCACTATACATACGGAAATCAAGGCAATTGGGTAATTCAATCCTTCCAAATAGGGTTTGGCATAAATGGATGCAGTTCCTGCTTCCTCTGCTATTTTATTGGCATCTTTTGCCGTTGTCACTAAATAGGTTGCAATGGCGGGCATTAATCCTCCGAATACGCCATTTCCGATGTGGTAAGGAAGCGACATGGAGGTGTAGCGGATTTTAGTTGGGAACATTTCTACCAAAAATGCCGCAATGGGGCCGTATGCCATGGTGACAAAGGAAATTAAGAAGAATATCATTAATACCAAGGTCCATTTATCTGAACTATTGATGGTAAGGGTGATTTTTTCTTCTGCTTTGGGACTTTCTTTTGTTTTATCAGCTAATAATTGGATTTTACTAACCTTTTTAAATTTCGTTCCATCGCTATATTCACTTGTGGTAGTTTTTGTTTGCAAAGAATCCATTGTTCCCACAATCAAAGTTGTTCGAACATCAATTTTTTCAGAGGAAGCAATGATTTCTTTGTTTTTCAAATTAACCGTTTGGTACATTTTTTCAAAAATGGGGCGGTAACAAATCACCCCTAAAATCATCCCAGCCATCATAATTCCTTTTCGACCTATTTTGTCCGAAAGTCCACCAAAAAAGATAAACAATGGCGTGCCAATTAATAAACCAATTACCATAATGGTATTGGCTTGCGTATCGTCGATGTTGCAAATTTTGATTAAAAAAGTTTGGGCATAAAATTGACCGGTATACCAAATTAATCCTTGTCCCATCGTGGCACCAAACAATGCTAAAAGGACATATTTTAAATTTAATTTATTCCCAAATGATTCTTTTAAGGGATTTTTCGCCGTTTTCCCTGCCGCTTTTGCTTTTTCAAACAAAGGCGATTCTGACATATTTCTGCGAATCAAAAACGAAACTCCCACCATGATGATGGATAATAAAAAGGGGATTCTCCAGCCGTACTCATCAAAAGCCTCTGGACTCATCGATGCTTTGGTTAGCATGATAACTCCCAAAGAAATCACCAATCCGACGGTCGCTGTTGTTTGAATCCAAGAGGTAAAAAATCCACGTCTTTCATCTGGCGAATGTTCCGCCACATAGGTAGCGGCACCACCATATTCACCACCCAATGCCAAACCTTGCAGCAGGCGAAGCGTTAATACCAAAATAGGTGCCAATGCACCAATGGTCGAGTAGGAGGGAATTAATCCAATAGCGAAAGTAGCGCCGCCCATCAACATCAGCGTAACCATGAAGGTGTATTTCCGGCCAATTAAATCGCCTAAACGGCCAAAAAACAAGGCTCCAAAAGGCCTAACCACAAATCCTGCAGCGAAAGTCGCCAAGGTATTTAAGAAAGCTGCGGTGGGATTATCTGTTGGAAAAAATTTGGTAGAAAGCACTGTGGCTAAACTTCCAAAGATGTAAAAATCGTACCATTCAATCAATGTTCCAACAGAGGAGGCACTTATAATATAAGCAAGACTTTGCTTTTTTTGATCCATAATTATCCAAAGGTTTAAAGCGGATTTAATTTCAAATAATCATTTTTTAAAGAAGAAATTAAATCTTTACAATTTAGAAAAATTAATTCTAAAGGTCGGCAATCAACCATCAATTTTACTAGTTTTTTAAATTGTTTTGTTCTTTGGCATGACCTAAATAAATATTCTACCTTTACATTCATGAATGATTTTACTCGTATGAATGAACAATTTTTTTCAGAAAATCAGCGATTTAGTAAATGGTTTCGTTGGCCTTTGATATTGCTGATTGTTTGGTTGGCTTATACGCAATGGGACTTTTTGAGTGTGGAAGAGCGATTTAAATCTTGGAAAAACTGGGAAATTGTATGGGTTCCCATCTTGCTGCTTGTGCTTTTCAATTTACTCCAATTAAAAACCAACATTTCAAAAGAAGGGGTTTCTGTTCAATTTTTGCCCTTTCATTGGAAACCTAAATTATATTCTTGGGATTCTATTTCCACTATTGAGATCAGAAAATTTAGTCCGATTAAAGAATACGGTGGCTGGGGTATCAAATATGGTTGGAACGGCCAAGGCATTAGCTATACGGTTTCAGGTTCCATAGGTTTGCAATTGGTTTTAAAAAGTGGCAAAAAAATTCTCATTGGTACTCACAAAGAAGTTGAAATCAAGGAAGTCTTGAAACAATTAAAAAATGACTAATTATTTTTCATGCAAAAACCGAATTCAAATAAACTTTTAATGGTCATCGCCGGTCCGACCGCCGTTGGGAAAAGTGCTTATTGTGTGGAATTGGCCAAAAAATACGATACCGAAATTATCTCTGCAGATTCTCGACAGTTTTACAAAGAATTATCTATCGGTACCGCCAAGCCTAGTGAAGAGGAGCAAGGGGGTGTCAAACACCATTTTATCAACTCCCATTCCATCGAGGAGTACTTTTCTCCAGGCGATTTTGAGCGGGAAGCTTTGAAGGTCATCGATCAATTGTTTAAAACCAAAGATGTAGTGATTGTTACAGGCGGTTCAGGCTTGTATTTAAAAGCATTGATGCATGGTTTGGACGAAATGCCCGAGGTAGACCTGAAATTACGAGATGATTTAGGGTATCGTTTAGCCAAGGAAGGAATAGAAAGTTTGTACAAAGAATTGACCTTTCTTGACCCCGAATATGGAGAAAAAGTAGATGAGAAAAATCCACAGCGGATCATGCGTGCTTTGGAAGTTTGTTTATCGACCGGTTCCACCTATACCAGTTTTCGAAAAAAAGGACAAGTAGAAAGGCCCTTTCAGATCAAAGCCATTTGTTTGGACCGTCCGAGGGAGGAACTGTACCATCGCATTGATGAGCGCATGGAACAAATGCTTGCGAACGGTTTAGTTGAGGAGGCCAAAGCCTTTGAAGACAAACAGCACTTATATGCTTTGAAAACCTTAGGTTACAAAGAAGTTTATGGATTCCTCCGAGGAGAATACGATGAAACAGAAATGATTCGATTATTAAAACGTAATTCAAGGAATTATGCCAAAAAGCAATTGACCTGGTTCCGTCATCAAGGGGATTTTGAATTTACTAATTTAAACGCTTAAAAAGTCTAAAAGCTGCATTGCTATTTCTTTTTCCGTTGACCACATCGTTTTAGTGCCTTCTCTTCAAATTGATATGCGTAAAAACTTCAATTTGATCAAATGATTTTCAATTATTCCTCTCATAGTTTAGTTCTAGGCTATTTTTCAAAGGCTGTGATGACATGTTCAAACACTAATTTGTGCGCAATCCTTTGAATATACTTCGAAGGCAACTGATTGTTTATGTATTTGTAAATAAATTTGTTCTTATTTTGAAGAGGAGTCAAACTGAGATTTACGGGTATTTTTGAAAAACGAAAAATGCAAGGAGAAATTATTGATTCATCTTTTAATCTTAACCTTAAAATATACGGAGCGGATAGTAAATGAGATCATTTTGTCGATAGGCATTTAGCAAAAACTTTGTGACTTTCGTGTTAAAATCACACAGTAATTTAACACAATAAAAATATTTGCTAAAATTCTACTTGATTTTCAATGCTTTACGGACTGTGGCTAAAAAAACTTTTGGATAGAGTTTGGTATTTAAAAAATAAACCTACATCTTTGCACTCCCAATTGCTAACAAAAGGTTGTTAGCACATAGTGAGGAGATATAATTGAGTGGAAAGAGGCGCAGTCTTCTGAAGACTAATTGAAG
>Ga0114962_10001385_pt1 | contig 20990 bp, 23 predicted proteins | sample C_130820_MF_Meta_FD_87017 | JGI IMG/M metagenome (GOLD analysis project Ga0114962, IMG submission 87017) | Freshwater microbial communities from Lake Croche, Canada to study carbon cycling - C_130820_MF_MetaG | ecosystem: Environmental > Aquatic > Freshwater > Lake | place: Lake Croche, Canada... | reverse complement strand
GCTCATCCATTCCAGATCTTTTTTGATTAGTTTGCACCTGGTCTTTTCAAGAACCCAATAGTGAACCTCCCACGTTAGCCTGTCTGGTAGTTTAGATGTCCACTCCTCAACATCATCTGAAACATAAGAATCACAATATAGGACTTCTGAACCACGTACTGCATAAGCTGACTTGGTCTTTGTAGAAGATGTCCAGGCAGCATAACCTGGCTTTGTAAATTTAGTCTCGAGATATACACATTCATCCATGCATGTGCAAGCCAGCTGCATCTGCATTTGGTGGTAATATTCAATTGGGACATCTGAGTTCTCATCAAAATCACGAGTGTATGGACACTTTAGTTCGATCAACCTACCCCTGCGTTCATCATTAGTTAGGATTAATCCATCAGGGGATGCACCCAGGAATGTAAACTCTGGATGTATAACACAATCTAAGTCGACAATATCAACATTTTCCTGCTGCATATATATTTTCTTAGCAATGGGTTCAAATTCTGTGCCCCAAACACATGCGGCAGGAGATGTACTATTACCTAGTTTTACTTGTAGCTTATCTAGCATCAAATCCCTCCTCGCAGAAAATGAGGCAGTTGACATAGCCTTATAGCACTCAGAGGCAGTAATTCTTTGCTTTCTTGTTGTGAACCATTCTGCTGTACGCTGTTGGCCCTTTCCGTAGACTTGCAGAAGAAACTGTATCTGACATTCTTTATTATCCATTTCTACAGCATTATGCTTGATATTATCACAATGATCCATCCTTACTGTACTACACGCCTGTCATATAAATCCATTATGTAAAAAGAGATGAATTACTCCATCTTCACTTTCACGCAATAAATATTTTTCCCCATGCTGACAATTACTCCTGCATTGTAGAGAGAAATGAACATTTCCTCAGGCATGATCTTAATAAGTTTCATTGAGGCTAAAGTCCATTCCTTGTCATCCTTTGCAGAGAAGATTTCATCAAGCAAAGTAAGTAGTGTTTCGGGTATTATTTCATTAGGGAAGAAATCCTGCATAAGTTTTGGGGAAATCCCACCAACTATGTTGGAATAACAAACAAGGTGATCCTCAACACGTTCTGCAATAACTGCAGATCCAGCACGAATTCTAACATCCATTTTATTTTAACATGATTAACTATAAAATTTCCGTTTTCAGATTGGTGATTAGATTAATTTAAATCTATGGAAGAAATATATACACAAGAACAATGGGTGCTGCACCGTCTAGAAAAGTTTTATGCAGTTCCCCAGAATCTCAAAAGGATTCAGGAAATTATCTCAGGAGAGTCTGCGCTTTCCTTACGCCTGATAGATTGGTTCGTAACAAACTACGCAAAGAAGTTCAACACTGCTTTCATGAGCAGGACCCAGAAGTATGTGATTGTGTATCCGGCGTACAAAAGCCACTTGAAAGCGTACAGCAAAAGGATGTTCGACCCGTTTTGTCGGTGCAAGAGGATTAAATTTGCTGGTTTGGAAACTACAGTCGGTCAGCTAAATTTCTTTGAGTGGATTATTACCGATGAGATATTAGACTACATATACGTGAATAAAGATAAAATCCACGCAGATATGGAGATGAGATTGCAGCAGGAAAAAGACATTACGAAGAAGAGACATGAGTTATCATCTTCTGCTGCAAATATCCTTTCAAAGCATGATGTAACTATTAAGTTTTCATTTGATTAATTTTCCGTTGATGAAACATTCGTAGGTTGGTTGGTATCCATCAGCTGTCTTAGCAAATATTTCGACTCTAGAATTTGGGTTCTTTCTAGATTTTTCTATTGCCTCAGCTTCTGATAGATATATAATTATATCCTCCCATTCTGCTGCATTAACTACGAATACATATATGAGTTCCATTTAAAATGAGTTACACATTATTTATATATTAATTTAAATGCGTTTTCTATTTTTTGATACTGAGACTACGGGATTACCAAAATATAAAGATCCAGCCCGTAAGGCTCCAAACAATTGGCCGCATTTAGTTTCAATTGCTTGGATAGTTGTGGAGGATGAATTAGTAAAGACTGAATACCACCTAATTAGACCAGAAAACTGGGTAATACCTGAGGAGTCTACAAGGATTCATGGGATAACACAGGAGGAGGCTATGACAGGTAAGCCACTGCATGAAGTAATGACTAGATTTATGAGCGAACCATATGATTACTTGATTGCACATAATGCTGACTTTGATGTAAATGTGGTAACAAATGCTATCATGTGGGATTTGAAGATGCCGTGCCCTACATTTAGGAATGTTTGCTGTACAATGAAGGCATCAACTGAACTATGTAAGATACCTTCAAACTACAAAGGTTACAAGCAACCAAAACTTTCAGAGCTTTATGAGTTTGTAATGAAGAAGCCAGTGAATAAGACGCTGCATAATTCATTGGCAGATGCTGAGTTGCTTGCTGAGATTGTTATGAATTCTACTCAACTACGAAAATTGCTTGGATTTGCGTATTTATGAATGTTTAACAAAACGTTTTTATAAATAAATGTTAGCGCTTGATGTATTATATGTATCATTAACGACATTAGCACTAATGGCAATTATGCAATTGCTTGCATTTGGAGTAACTAGGATTCTTACACCACCTGAACCTAAGATTATCTATAGGGAAATTAGAGTTCCTGAGCCGGCACCAAAGGTAACTTTCACAGAACCACCAGTTCAAGAGATAAAGATACCTGAGTATGAACCACGTAAGCAGGATTCAGACTCTCTACGGCTGGACCCCCAGCTACCGGCAGGTATTCAAGAAACCCGCCCTCCCGGAACATAAATTTAAGGTTCCTCAGACAACAGGAAGTTCTGGTTGGATAGTATATGATCATGAGGAAGATAAGTGCTATTGGTATAACAAGACAATATCGATTATAAATGTTAAATTAGAGTTTATAGGTGATGCAATTTTCAGAGCAGAAAGATTATTAGACAAATATGTTATTTCTGATGTGTTTGTCTATTCTAGCATTAATATCTTTCAGTCTACAAACTTTCAGACGAGATATGAATGGACAAAGAAGATAGTTCTGAATATGGGTCCAATGTTCCTACATAAAAGTCAGATAAATTTACCCTTGCGTGGGTATGAGTACTATGATTCTGATAAGGGTAGTACAGGTGTGTTTGTAGAGTGCGAAACTATAATAAAAAGCAATATACCTGATGTTTACCACATAAAGGATAAGGAGGGTTATGTAGCTGTACCTGACTTAAAAACATCGGATTACTTGCGTTCAATGGGTAGTGAGTTTTATTTGCCCTGTGAAGAAAAAGATGGTGTCTGGTACATTAAAGATGTTTGTATAGAATAAATGAAGAAAAGAGGAACACGCAAAGGGGGATATTATGGATTTAATGGAGGACTAGCAACTGGAACCCCTAACTGGGGTACCGGTACTGAAATGGGTAAGTTTACTGTAGACCAAATCAATAATGGAGCTAAAATGAGTGGTGGACGTCGTAGGCGTAAGACAAAGAGGCGCAAGACTAAGAAGCGCGGTGGTTCTAAGTACGGTGCTGTAGCTGCGACATATACTGGAACAGGAGTCCGTGGTATGGCAAACTATGAGGGGACAAGTGTAAATAGACCTGGAGTTGCAGCCCGCGGTGAGTTTAATGATGGTGGTGCAAAGCCAGGAGATCATCAGAGTTTCTCAGGAATGTTTCCTAAGTAATTATAATAATGAAAAATACTGACAAAGCCGCTGCCCTATTACTTGGAGTTATAGCTTCTGCCTATTTGTTTTACAAGAAGACATATCAGCTTATTGCATGGCTTGTTGTGAGTTACTTTGTTCTTGTAAATACTATCCTCAAGGATTGCCATACATTGTCAGTTATGTTCGGATTGGCAATAACAATGGTAGTACTAACAAAGTCAACTTGGGAGCATTTCGAGGAAGAAAAACTAGAAAAGAAGGAACACGAAGAACATGAGAAGCAAGAAAAGGAACCAAAACCAACAGGTAAGTCATCACATGTTGATTTGGGAAGTACTATCCTCCATGCTTATAGGAACCTATCCCCTGAACAAATTGGTGGTATGAAAAAAGATACTAAAGAACTTATGGAGCTACAAAAGGAACTAATGGGCACATTATCAGAAATGAAACCTGCAATTGAACAGGGAGCTCAACTTCTTGGGTCGTTTAATCAATTCTTTGGTAAGCCTAAGGATTAACGACGACGAGTGTGGCGACGCTTGCGCCTACGACTTGTGCCAAGAAGATTACGTCTACCGGTCTGCTTACCAAAAGATGCCAAGGTTGGTTGAGGAGGGAGTGCAGGATCTAGTTTTACACTACCAAGCAAATCCCTGCTTCCATCCTGCCTTACCAGTGGTGGAGTAGCAAGCAAATCCCTGCTTCCATCTTGCCTTACCAGTGTTCCAGTAGGATCTCCACCTCTGCGCCTGTGACGTCTAGTATGCTTACGATATTTTGCCATTTTATATTAACCACTATATTTTACGCGGAGCCTACAATTCTTTCCATTCCGTCAGCATAGACGTATGGATGGTATTTTCCGTTGTTTGTAGATATCCATGGACCACCAAGTCCCTTAACCAGTATCCCCCAATTAAATACTTCTTGCTCTAATTCAATATAACGTATAAACTCTACCCATTTTTGAATACCCCTTAATAAACCGAATACACACATAGGCGTAAACTCAGTAAACAATATATATAATGGGTAAAAAACCATATCAATCAAATTATACCAAGATAGTTTTTCACGTAAGTTTATGTATTCTTCAGACATTGCGAAATATGGCTTCTTCTGAATTTTCAGATTCTTACTCCTCTTTCTTAGAAGTTGAAAATCTGGAATCATCCTCTATTGTAATACCATCATCAGGAAATTCTACTTCATCAAACGTATCTGCGGCTATATATTTTATATTTCTTACAAAAGGAGCAACTAAACTTATTATCTCTTTTGTAATTTTATTTCCTGGAACTATATACTCATACATCTTGCATGTTAATCCAACAGTCTCTCCATTCTGCTCTCCGCCAATCCATATCCAAGGAGTCTTGCTTGGTTTATCATAAAGTTTATATGATTCATCCTCGGTCAAAATATGGCACTTCTCCCCAGCAGACCAAATCTTATTCTTCTTAACGACACTATCATCAAATACAAATTCAAGCTCCTCAATAAAAAATGAGTTTTCCGGGACAGTTGTTTCCCACACTATAGGTTGATTTGTATATTCATAGAGTTCACCATATACACCTGGCTTCCTACAAGAGAACAGCTTTTTAAACTGCAAGTAAACCCTGACTAAGCATAACATTTAATATCAAGATGCTACCACGATTTAAACCAGTTAACTAGCATGAGTAGCAGGAGGCTCAGGAGTATCTTTTTCGCCTTTCATAGCCGCCTTCTCCTCCTCTGCAGGTGGGTGCTCATCCTTCTTAGGCTTCTTCTTGTGCTTCTTCTTGTGTTTACCATCAGGTGTAAAATGCTCCTGCATCATCATTGACATGTGATGATCCAACTGTAGCCCCAATGCAATAGATGCTCCGAGCGCAGTGATCAAGAAAGGCACTGCAATAACTGCCCAAGATACTACACCAAGGTCAACTTTGCAGAAAGAATTTAGGAGATACACCTGTAGTGCACCTGCAGCTACCTTAAGCATAGCGGTATAGTACATTCCCAATGACAAATCAAGGGCGACCTGGGTTGCAATAAAAATCAAAAACAGGAATGCCGGGGGGCACAAATTCTCAATTAAAGCAATCTTCATATTGTTTACTATAATACGACAAAATATGGACGACGTGGAAAGATTCATGAATCTTGGAGATTGTACACGTGAAGAAGCCATTGAATGGCTTAAGAAAGGTAGCCTTACAGACGCTCTCGCCTTAAAAATGGGTGTTGTGCCTGTTGAAAAGAAGCTATCTAAACAACAGGAATTTTTTACTATTGTTCGGCAAAAAATGGACTCATTAGAGCAATCTATTGTTAAAGGACTTAAGACTTCAAATCAAGTCGGGTCTTCGCTACAAGACGACTCGAAAACCCACCACGAAGGAACGGCTCAACAAAATAATTGTTCTCATGAATGTCAGACTCTTTCTCAGGAATCAGAGGTTCAAATACCGGGAATTGTTTGTCAGTCACCGTCTGAACGCTTTTGCGATTTGCAGTTGAGTGACCAAACCTAACTTTACTTTCGTCCTCTACACTATCAGGATCACCCATCCCCATAAATGGAGTCGTAGGAAATGGCCTCTGAAATAATTGATTACCACCTTTCATCCTTAAAGTAGCAGGGTCGCCAAATAGTAGATCACTATTTGTGTCGATAGCACATCCACCTGCAGGCGAGTAGTTACCTCCTGGAATCAAGCCAGGAAACTCTACTGCTGTTGTAAGTCCACCTTCAGTACAAGACCCAGTAGAAGTCGATGCCCTACTATTACGTTCAGTTGAATCTGCATTACCATATCTGTCATCTGTACCTCCTCTTGTTACTGCATTAAATAATGGGAACCCAAACATTTATAATTTAGAAACAAAATATTACTAATATGTATAAACCAATGTCTTGGGGGTATCATCTTATACTCGATTGTTCGAGGTGCATACGTCCATCAATTCGAAGCAAGCCAACAATTACTCAATTTGCTAAGAGTTTGGTTACAAAAATAGATATGGTCCCTTACGGTGAACCACAAGTCCAGCACTTCGGATCCGGCAATAAAGCAGGATATACATTGGTCCAACTTATTGAAACTTCAAATATTGTCGCACACTTTGTCGAGGAGACTGATGATATGTACCTAGATGTTTTTAGTTGCAAAGAATATGACCCAGATGACGTAAAGAGAGTAGTGAAGATGTACTTTAACCCATTATCCATGCATGATAAGTTTATCGTAAGGCAGGCAGGCCGATATCCAATTATTCGAGCAGATTATAAATATCTATCCTGAGTCTACAAAACGAATCAGTTTTCTCTCCCCAGAAATATAGTAAAATGATACTTCATCCCTGCGAATGGAAAGAACAAGATGATAAGAAGTATGTGGTTGATGTATTCGGACGAACTCATGAAGGTGATATCGCACGAGTTCGTATAACAGATTTCAAGCCATACTTCTATTTTAGAGCAAAAGAAAATGGCCCACAACTAGATAACTTGCTTAGAACAATTAAAACTAAAAATGGCTATAATCCACAGTTTGAATTCAAACAAGAAACAAAGCTAGATGCGATTTCTGGATTCAATATGCTCAATCCTATAACCGTGTGGAAAATCTCATTCAAGAATTTGTGGGGTTTCAAACTAGTATCAAATGAGCTTGTTAAAATAAGACCAAATGATGTATTCGAATCTAATATTCCACCATTCCTGCGTCTAATCCATGAACGGGATATTTCACCTGCTTCACCATTTGAGTTTGAAGCTAAACTAATAGATGGGCATTATGAAGTCCCATACACAGATATTACACCAAATCTTAAACCTAAAATTCCAATGTACATAATGTCATATGACTTAGAAGTATTTTCAGATGATGGAAAGTTTCCACAGGCTTCAAATGCTTCTAATGAAATTATCCAGATCGGTATTTCAACTCGGTGGTCTGATAATCTTTTAGAGCCAGTTGAAAGATTTGTCCTAGTTTCTGGTGAATGTAGCGGACCAAACATTATCTCATGCAAAGATGAAAAGGATTTATTAACTAAATTTCAAAATCTTGTAAAGGTTGAGGATCCTGATATTATTGTTGGATATAATACATTTGGATTTGATGATGGCTACGTAGAAGATAGATGCAGTAAATATGGCCTATCACTTGAACTTGGTAGAACAGATGATACTACACAGACAATTAAAAAAACATTTGAACTAGCTAGTGGAAAATATGCTGTACGATATCTAGACATTCGAGGCAGGTTATCTCTGGATTTACTACTAAATGTCCGACGTGAATATACCCTAGATTCTTATAAACTAGATTCTGTTGCATCAACATTCCTGCGTGATAAAGTCACAGAGTTCATAATTATTACTGGAGCAAAAACTCGTCAATTTGAAATGCATACAAAGAGTACACGTGGTTTATTTCCTGGAAATTTAGTCAGATTTGATATTGTTGGAAATACTATGAATCCTTATGCGAATGGTATGAAATTCAAAGTTAAGTCTGTATTTCCTAAAAAATTTATAGTTGAACTAGAAGATCACAACTATCTTTGTACATTTGACGACATTTCAATCGAAGATAGAAAGAATTTAGAGTGGTGCTTTGCAAAGGATGATGTATCTGTAAAAGAAATATTTGAGTCTCATACTGGAACTCCAGCACAAAAAGCAACAATTGCTAAATACTGCTTACAGGATTGTGATTTGGTTTTAACTCTAATGGCAAAACTTGATATCCTGAACAATTCAAGAGGCATGGCAGATGTATGTAAGGTTCCGATTGACTACATATTTCTTAATAGGGGTCAGGGTATCAAGATTTACTCTGCTGTTCTCTACAATTCATCCAAACGTAATCAAATTATCATGACACAGCAATGTGCAGAAGGGGATATCTCTTATGAAGGTGCAATTGTTATCCCACCAAAGATTGGTATGTATTTAGATACGCCTATTCCTGTTCTGGATTTCAACTCACTTTACCCATCAAATATGATTGCATATAATATATCTCCTGATACCTTAGTGTACGTAAAAACATACAATATAGACGGTAGAAAGTTCAAGCATGAGGGAGCTTCTGAAGCAGAGATAGATGAAATTAAGAAGGTCTACAAGATTGATGAAATTTCATTTGACTTGAAGGACGATAATGAAGTTATTGGAAGAAAAACTTGTGGGTATATCCAGCCTACAGATGATCCACAGACAATTGGTCTTCTACCTCAAACATTGGATCTCTTGCTTAAGAAGAGAAAAGAGACTAGGAAACTTATGGAGGTAACCGAGGATGAGGCACAGAGGTCTGTATTGAATGGTTTGCAGCTAGCATATAAGGTTGTTGCAAATTCGGTGTATGGCCAATCTGGTTCGAGGACATCTCCTATTAGAAAGGTTGAGGTAGCAGCCTGTACAACTGCAGTTGGTAGGGAAAGATTATTATTTGCTAAATCTATTGTTGAAAAGGAGTTTGGAGCAGAAGTTGTATATGGTGATACGGATTCTATATTCATCAAATTTCCAACTAAGGATCTACAGGAATCTATGGATCTAGCAAAGAAATCTGCTGAAAGGATTACGTCATTATGCAGGAAGGCACATAAGATTGAATATGAGAAGACATTTTACCCGTTTATCCTATTTTGCAGGAAGAGATATATTGGCCTCATGTTTGAGGATAACGTGAATAAATGCAAAAGAAAGTTTATGGGTATAGCCTTGAAGAGGAGAGATTCTGCCCCAATCGTCAAGGATATTTATGGTGGGGCTCTAGACATCTTGCTTGAACAGAGAAGTCTAAAAAATGCCCAAGATTTCGTTAAGAACTACTTAGTTGCTGTCCTGCAAAATAAGGTTCCTATTGAGAAATTTGTAATTAGTAAGCAGCTGCGTGATGACTACAAGAATCCAGAACAAATTGCCCACCGTGTATTAGCAGATAGGATGGAGGAACGAGATGCTGGGAACAAACCACAAGTAGGTGATAGAATCGCATTTATATACGTAAGTGGCAGAACAGGTAAGCAGGGTGAACGTATTGAACAAATTGATTTTGCAAAAGAGAGGAAGTTACTTCCAGACACTGAGTTTTACATTACTAATCAAATTCAAAATCCAGTTGCTCAATTGTTTGCCCTAAGTATACATGAAATTGATGGTTATGTCCCAAAGACATATCCAACATTTCCTGATCTGGATGAGGAGGAGTCTACACTCAAAGTTTTGGGTCTCAAGGAGAAGGAGCTAGATTCCCTGCTTTTCATGGGCGCTCAATATCTTAATAAGCATAAGCGTGGGCCTATGGATATGTTCTTAAAACGGAAATAGTATTTATAAATATTTCTATTAAAAATGGTTAAGGGTTTCTATTCTTATGAACGCGCCTTGAAATCAGGCATTAAATACGATGAGCTACCAGAACTGACCGATGCACATGTAGATATAATGTTCTTCATGTGCCTCAAGTGCTTACGGATGACTTATAAGGAAATAAAGTTCCTTGAGAAGAGTTTAGAAGATAGCCCAGACCCACAAGGAATCAAACGCATGATAGACGAAAAAAAGATGGAAAGTTATTTATTTCGTTGAATCTTGTTTTTGATTTAACAAATCTAAGTGTTAACATACAATGGAACGTGTAGTTACAGCATTAACAAATTTATCTTCTGCAAGAACAAGATTTATAGAAACTCGTGAGCATTATAACCCGGTAGAAGTAACGCAGTTCTTCATGAATGAATATATGTATCTGAATGTGCTGGCAAGCGTTACTCCTACTCAGACAGTTATTAATTTAACAATTCCAATGGATAGAGATGTGCTATCAAATGTTATGGTTACGCCAACACCACAGCAGGTACAGCACGAGGTAATGGATTGGACAGGTGATTCTAACTGCTCTATTTGTCAGGATTTGATTTCTTCCGGCGGGGCGCAGCTTCGCGTTTGCCACCACACTTTTCATCGAAATTGTATTGAAACATGGTTTGGTGCGAGTGTGAGATGTCCGATTTGTCGTAGAGACATTCGAGAGGATCACCAAGCCCAAACATCTTCTGCTTCCACAGAAATATCATCTCAGGAGGAGAACCTGTGGGGGGGAGAGCAAATGTAGGTATAATATATGATTTTCCATACTGAGACATATTAAATAATCTTCGTATATCATGTTTACATTCTTTGTATTCCTCATCGAAATCAGGGAATAATTGTTTTAAAGTTTCAACACTAGGTGGGAAGCAACGTATTATATCAACTATCTCTGAGTTCTTCTTGAAGATAATTGGTACATCATTTCCTGTCAGCAAAATAGGGACAACTCTATTTGGATCTTTTATCCATTCAATAATTTTTACTTGTGCATGTGGATCAGAACCATCTATTTCGTCCAGTATTATACAGGTTTTTCTTTTAGTATCACCTCTCACAAATGATTCAATATTTACACATGACAAGAATGAGTGGCGTATTTTATCAACATCATCAAAGCTCCTGAGCATCTTTGAAGCATTAATTTCCATAGGATCAAATCCATATGTCTTTGCTGCACAAAGAGCCATAGTTGTCTTTCCAATTCCTGGAGAACCAACCATAAATACACCTCCACTAAAATTAGATTCTAAGTATTCTCTCAATTTTATTTTTACTTCTGAATGGCCAATAACATCATCTAAAACCTCAGGTCTTCTTGATTCAGAAAACATTTCCTATTATATATTCAATACTTTTAAACTTAACTATATCCTCCTTAAAACATGAAGAAATTTTAATTTCACAAGGTAAAAGCATTAACATTTCTAATTCTGCATGTTTATGTATTTTCCTATCATGTATTAGATCTTTTATTGTTAATGGGAACTTATCATAAACCTTTGAATGCAAGCTATATCTAGCTGAAGAATGTTCTGCCAGATTCAGTATTTTTTCAAGCTTATCAAAGCTCATTGGGAATAAGGAGTAATATTTTGACCCAATAATTGTTGAAAACTCTAAAGCAGAGTAAACTTGCTCAAGTAATTCTTTTGGTATGAAATTAAACTCGAAGAGTTCTTCGATAGCTTCTCTAACTGCTGCCCTACATGGAGTCTCACCTGTTTTAATTTTCCCACCAATTCCAGTTATCCTTCCTGTGTGCCTATTAAATCCAGCTAGAACCTTAGTTCCATCAGTAAACATTATACCTGCCATTATTTAATGAAGGATCGCTATGCTTAAGCGCACATTCCTTGCCAAGAAGTCCCACAATTCTTTGCAATTTCGCAGCACTTGTTTACAGATGTAAATTTAGAAGGATCAAATGCTACACAATGTGTCGAATATGTAGGCTCACACATAGGTTGATTATATTTCCAACCCTTAGGACATTTTGCTGCAGTTTGCCTGTCTGGCCTCAGCAATATAACTGGATTCAAAATAAATTTATAGATTACAAATACGAATATAGTTATTAATGAGGCTACGAATAATTGTTGTATAATATTCATTCTTGTTTAATATACAAGAATGGATATTGCTAGACAAGTCATTCAGACCTATATTAATGACAATCCAAATCTAATGGTTAAACATCATATAGATTCTTATACCGATTTCATAGTAAACCAAATTCCAAGTTTTATTAAAGAGGAAAACCCAAGCTCACTAATCTTAGAGGATAATAGAAAAATCAATATCTACATTGGTGGAAAAGATGCCAAGATAAAATTTACTCCTCCAGAAGAAGAGGGAGTTTCTATTTTACCCCATGTTTGTCGCCTTGAGAATAAGACTTATGCCTTAGATGTTACAGCTGATATTGTTGTTGAATATGACTATGGAACTGAAAAAGAAACAAAAGTATTCTCAGATGTTTTTTTGGGTAAGATACCCCTGCTTTTAAGGAGCCCACTTTGCTATCTCTCATCCTTATCGGGTGATAAACTTTATGATGTAGGCGAATGCAAATTTGAGCTTGGTGGCTACTTTATTATTACCGGACAGGAGCGTGTCCTTTTATCACAGGAATCACTTGGTACAAACATGTTTTATGCACAGAAGCGTATTCAACCACCAAGTGCTGAAGCCGTAAGAACAAGAACAGAAAAGGAGCTAAAAGTTATGATGGAAAAATCAGAGAAGGAAAATGATTTTCAATTTATCTGTGGGATAACTAGCGAGTCAGAAGATGGAACAATGCGTGGCCGCCATCTACTCATCATTCCACCACTAAATAAGGTTGTAAACGATCCCCAAAAAATATCCAAGGAAACTGATTATTCTAATTTTTCAACAAATAGATTAGCAACTATTTTCTTGCCTGGTTTTGATAATGATGTTCCAGTCTTTAGTGTATTCCATGCTTTAGGCTTCACTACTGATGAGGAAATTTACAATGTTGTTCTTGCTGGTGTACATGAAAAGACTATATACGACTCCTTATTTGCAGAACTACTAATGTCTCATGAGAAGTTTGTTTCTCAGCAAATAAAACTTCAGGAAGATCAATCTGAGGATATCGATTTACTACTACTAAGGAAGCAAACAAGGACTCAAGGCAAGGGGGCTGTATTTATCAACCTTTTCTCAAAACTATTCTCACACTGCGAAAAGCAGGATGAATCGGTACCAACCTTCTTTAGAAGAAAGGCCTATTTACTTGGACATATGTTTAAAATGGCTATGGATGTCTGCCTAGGTAAACAAAATACAGATAGGGATAGTTTCATATTCAAAAGGGTTAATACATCAGGCGAACTTTGCTTCAATGAATTCAGAAAGATATACAGGGAAACTGTATCAATGATGACAATACAGCTCGATAGACGTGTAGAGTTCGAGAAACAAAACTACCGTGGGAAGGATTTATCTAAACTTATTCAGGAGGAAAACTTAAGGTCATATTATTGGAAATCTGGAAATTTCCTAGATAAATTTGAGAAATCATTTAAGGGATCATGGGATGGACAATATGGCGTCTCACAGGTTCTTTCAAGAATTTCATATCTTGGTGCGATTTCTCATTTGAGACGTGTAAATTTAACTATGGATAAGCAAACTAAACAAACTGCTCCAAGGAAACTTCATTCTAGTTCATGGGGATTTATGTGCCCAGTAGATAATCCAGATGGAAAAAATATTGGAATGATTAAATCCTTAGCTTTGTTTTCAGGAATCTCTGTACACACAAAAATTAATGATATTAAGAATATTATTTTTGCTTCAAAAAATATCAAGCAAATAACTTTTATACATCCATCGGTATGGGATGTAAGGTGGACAAAACTATTTTTGAACTCAGATTTAGTTTGTGTTATTATGAAAGATACAGAAGCATTCCACACATCATTAGTTGAGAAAAGGAGAAGTGGTGAAATAAATAAGACTATATCATTGTTTTGGAATAGATTAGATAATGAATATTTTATACAGACAGATGCAGGGAGACCAATTCGTTACTTATACAGGGAGGGTGTTAGACCAGAAACAATAAAGAACTTAAAAACCTGGGAATCAATGACACGCTACATGGATATTGTGGATAGTCGAGAATCTGAGTGCCTAAAGATTTCTATGGAAGCATTTAATTCAGAACTACCATCAGAAATACATGGATCCGTTATACTTTCTCCATCTTCTGGAATCAATCCGTATATTGATCATAACCAGGCCCCAAGAAATATGTTTGCATGTCAGCAAGTTAAACAAGCTTGTTCTTGGGCAAATACTGCCTTCAATAAAAGATTTGATGCTGTTGGTGTCCATCTACATTCACCACAGAGGCCAATATGTCAAACATGGATGACTGAGCAGATCCTTGCTGGTGGTTGTATATCATATGGGGAAAATCCAATTGTAGCAATTGGTATGTTTGATGGTTATAATCAGGAGGATTCAATTATAATAAATAACTCTGCTTTGAAAAGGGGGTTGTTCTTTTTAACTAGCTACCATGCTTATGACGAGCAGGAAAAGGTTGTTGATTACGCAACACAGAACCATACGATGATTGTTAACCTGACTACTGATCCAAAGTTTAGGGAGACTGTCCAAAGAAACCCAGGCAAGGATTATTCATTCCTGGATAGTGATGGTGTAATAAAGGTTGGAACAAAGGTATTCTCTGATACTATTTTGATTGGGATGGTTAGCCCAATAACGCATGATGGTAATATTGTGAAATATATGGATATTTCAGTGCTGCCTAAGAAGGGTGAGTTTGGATTTGTAGATGCTGTTTACCACTACACAACTGATGAGGGGTTCCAAGGAATAAAGATAAGAATAGCAGAAGGTCGCCATCCTATTGTCGGGGATAAGTTTGGGTCAAGACACGGTCAGAAAGGAACATGTGGTACATTAGTTCCAGAGGAGGATATGCCAGTAACATCTACAGGATTAAGACCTGATATGATAGTTAACCCTCATGCTTTACCCTCCCGTATGACTATTGGTCAGTTTCTTGAGACAATGGGTTCTAAGATAGGTGCAGAACTTGGGACATTCGTAGATGGAACCCCATTCAGTAAAAGCAAACAACTATTTGATATGAGGGATATTCTTATTAAATTAGGATACCACCCATACGGAAATGAAATTATGTATAATGGCATGAATGGCGAACAACTTGAATCAGAAATCTTTGTTGGTCCAACATTCTACCAAAGGTTCAAGCACATGGTTGAAGATAAAATTAACTACAGATCTACTGGACCAAGAACATTACTTACACACCAACCACTAGAAGGAAGGGCAAATGATGGTGGGTTAAGGATTGGTGAGATGGAGCGTGATAGTCTAATAGCTCATGGACTTTCTAATTTTTTGGAAGAAAGTATGATGAAGAGATCTGATGAACATGAGTTCCTCTATCAGAAAGAGACTGGATTGCTAGATTACAATTCAGACTACCCTGTATCAAAGGTTAGAATACCATATTCTGCAGGATTATTAGTTAAGGAGCTAGAATCTATGCACCTACAAGTTAAGCTCTTCTCTTAGTCTTTCTTTTTGATTTTCTTTGCTTCTTTGTTCTTCTTTTTCCAGCAAGGACACTTGCAGCCCTATCACTCATTTTTACTGGAGGGCCTACTACCTTAGGTGGTGGAGCTGGTAAAGGTGTAGTTGGCTCGGACTCACTCCCAAATGCATTACTCTCATCTCTCTCCATCCTTTCCCAATCTCCTAGCTCCCTACCATCTAATCCATATTCCTTGTATAACTTCTTTATTAGCTCTCTTCCATCCTGAGGTAACTTCAGGTAATCATCCCTTATTATTTTTATGCTACAGGGACTCCTACTCCAACGGACAACCTCCCTATCGTTTCTTGGATGCTTTGCAATGCCATTTTCTGATCGAAGCTCCTTCTTGTAGGTAACATCAATTCCATTCACGATTGTAATTGCAAATCCTTGGATTAGAGCATCAGTTATTGTAATTTTTGTTGACTCATCATGGCTGGATGACAGTTCACTCCTCAGCCTATTTTGTACAGCATCAATCTCAATTTGAAAGCAGGGTTGGCTCATAAGTCTAATTAATTCACTTTGAGTCCTACGTATTGTCCTATCCTTCCAATGCTGCTTTATTGCTTCAGCAAGCATCCGATTATAGTTTGAGCTTCCTAGCTGTGATTTCTCTATAGCAAATTTGATTAGTTTACCAATCTCTGCATTTTTATCAATAATTTCTTGAATAGCTTTGTCGTCCTCAAATAGTTCATCTGCTGCATCATACGCAGACTTGAACTTATTTTTTTGTGGGAAGACTAGTTGGCTTAGTTTATCCATTATATTAAATAACGGATTTTATTGTAAAGAACATGGATATATTAAACATGGAGAACATTACGGTAGTTAAGAGAAATGGCGCAGTTGTCCCAGTAAGCTTTGATGAAATTACAAGAAGAATTAGAGAACTATGTGTGGGATTATCTCACGTGAACCCAGATCTAGTAGCACAGAAAGTATGTAGTCAACTTGAAGATAAGATGCTAACATCTAAACTAGACGAGTTTGCAGCAGAGACCTGTGCAATGATGCAATCAAGATACCATCCAAACTATGGCATTCTTGCTTCAAGAATACTAGTTGATGATCACCGCAAAAATACTCCAGGTTCACTCCTGGAATGTATAGAGACTCTTTATCACGATGAAGTAATTGTATCTGATGATTACCATGATCTAGTATGTAAGTATTCAGAAAACTATGAGATGATGATTGATTATTCCAGAGACTACGATTTTGATTATTTTGGGTTTAAGACCCTACAACGTGCATATCTTCTTAGGAAGAATGGTAAAATTATTGAAAGACCCCAGCACCTATGGATGCGTGTAGCCATTCAACTGCATGCGGATGACTTTGAGAAAGTAAAAGAAACTTATGATGCACTATCACAGAAATATTTTATTCACGCCACTCCAACCCTCTTCAATGCAGGGACATCTAGGCCCCAAATGTCATCCTGCTTTCTTCAGATGATGAAGGAAGATTCAATAAAGGGAATTTATGAAACATTAGGCGATTCTGCTGAAATTTCTAAGTGGTCTGGTGGAATTGGATTGTCTATTCATAATATACGAGCCAGAGGATCAAGAATCAAGGGAACAAATGGAGAATCAACTGGTATTGTTCCTATGCTTAAAGTATTCAATGATACTGCAAAATACGTAAATCAAGGCGGAAAGCGCAATGGTTCATTTGCTATTTACCTTGAACCATGGCATGCAGATATCGAGGAGTTCCTAAGACTCAAGCTCAATCAAGGAGCAGAGGAGGATAGGGCACGTGATCTATTTTATGGCCTCTGGATTCCAGACCTATTCATGGAGAGAGTTGAGGCTGGATCTCATTGGACACTCATGTGCCCCCATGAATGTCCGGGACTAGCAGATGTTTGTGGAGATGAATTTAATAAACTATATCGCTCATATGAGGAGGAGAAGAAAGGTAGAAAGGTAGCAGCAAAAGATATCTGGAAACTAATTTTAGATTCTCAAATTCAGACTGGGATGCCCTATCTTTGCTATAAGGATGCTGCTAACTCCAAGAGCAATCAAAAGCACCTGGGAACTATTAAAAGCTCAAACTTATGTACAGAAATTATGGAGTTTACATCACCAACTGAAACAGCTGTATGCAATCTTGGATCACTTGCATTACCAATGTTTATTATTGATGGAAAGTTTGATTTTGATATGCTAAGGAAGTATACAAAGATTCTAGCAGTTAATTTGGATATAGTAATTGATAAGAACTTCTATCCAACTAAGGAGTGCAAAACCTCCAATATGAAGCATCGGCCTATTGGAATTGGAGTTCAGGGTTTAGCAGATGTATTTGCTATGCTACGCTACCCTTGGACATCACCAGAGGCAAAGAAACTAAATCGTGAGATATTTGAACATATTTACTATGCTGCTATGGAGGCGAGTACTGAGAGAGCTTACCATTTGGGAATGGCTTGCGACTGGACGTTCAGGCAATATCATGAATCATTTATAGGTTCCCCAGTTTCTAATGGTCAACTACAATTTGATTTGTGGGGTGATAAGCCAACTACTGATTTGGATTGGGAGGAACTAAGACGGAAAGCAACCTATGGAGTTCGTAATTCCTTGCTTGTAGCTCCAATGCCAACTGCTTCGACATCTCAAATATTAGGTAATAATGAATGTATAGAGCCTATTACTTCTAATATTTATACTAGGAGGGTTCTAGCAGGTGAGTTCATGGTAATTAATGAATACTTGGTCCAGGATTTAGTAGATGCAGGATTATGGACATCAGATGTGAGGACTTCAATAATTGCGAACAATGGTTCGATACAAGCATTGGAGTCTATACCATCAGAATTGAAGAATCTATATAAGACTGTGTGGGAAATACCCCAGAAAGTACTAATTGATATGTCTAGAGATAGGGCGCCGTTTATATGCCAATCACAGTCGCTTAACTTGTTTGTTGCCGAGCCATCATATGCGAAGCTAACATCTATGCATTTCTATGCATGGAAACAGGGGCTAAAGACCGGATGCTATTATTTAAGAACTAAAGGAGCCGCCACTGCCCAAAAATTTACTGTCGAGCCTTGTTTAACTTGCTCCGCGTAAAACAATTTCTCTTTAGTTTAATATAAAATGCACGGTGTTGAAAGCTATACCCCTAACAGCACTGCTGGAAACTCTGCCCCTGTTGATGCCGCCCCCCCTGCCGGCGCTGCCCCTGCCCACGGTGGCCGTCGTCGCCGCTCTCAGAAGAAGCTTCGCCTAGTGAAGAAGAAGACTGTTCGCAGGATGCTAGCCAAGGCTGGTCTCCGCATGCGTGGTGGTGGCAGTGACACTGCATCCCCCGTTGGCGGTGCAGAGGATATGTCTGCTGGTCGCCGCCGCAAGTCTAGGAAGACCCGCAAGGGCCGTGGCATGTTCAGCTACTAAGGGCAAATGCTAGAAACTACTAAAAATAATTCATCACTAAATCCATAGTGGCAACCATTAGGCTCTCCTTCAGGAGCCTTTCGGGAACTAGCATTTTTATCATGGACTAATGAAACTATAACCTCCTGAGGGGATAACTCCCTACACACTTGTTCGCGACCACGAATAAATGTGTCACCTTCCGCCATATTACCTGTGAACTGTCTATCTTCCCAAAACTTTCTTGTGAAGCAAAGTGTTGCCTCAGAGACACGCTCCGACATATTTAGAGTCATAGGAGGGACATTCATAAAAGATGTCTTCTTCTGGATATCATAGCAAGGAATAGTTGTACAAAATACACACTCCTTTGCTGGCTCCTTTTTCAACAAAGCTACTCGCTGAAGTACACTATTGTTTGGGTACACGTCATCGTCATCCATCATTACTATCACGTCATACAGTGCATTCTTTACGCCAATATTCCTCTTCTCCCCAATATCTGTCTTGCTATCCAACTTTACATATTTTACATTCGAAATACCGAGTAGCTCCTCCTCAATTGATTCACCATCATCAACTATAACCCACTCCAACTTATCCTCAGGATAAGACTGAATCAAATACGAATACTTAGCTAGTGGTATAAACTCCTTACGATTATAAGTCAATGTAACTATAGAGACGTAAGGCAAATCACTTTCCAAAGGCAGGGTATTATCTAGCGAGTAAGTTGTTTCAGGGAACCTTAGCTTAATAAATTCTGCATGCCGCTTCTCATATATAGCTCTCATCTTATCCGAAATAACCCTCTTTGCATCTGTAGGCGTCTCAGTATAGGTTATCAAATTTTCATATAAACTATTAGAAAAGGTATCAACTATTTTACACATTGTCTCCGGGTGATCTATTATCTGATTCTTAACCCCCCAAAGAACAGATTGTGAACCTTCAGTCAACTCATTGAATGCATCAATAGGTGATAACATTAAGTTGCAGCCAGATGACATAGCCTCATTTACAGCATGACCAAATCCCTCACATGCAGATACACATATTGCCAACCCACATTCCTGCAGTAAAGCATCGTAATCAGATTCCTTCAGTTCCGGATGTAGAATTACCTTATCCTTTAACTCATCAGGGAAATAAAACTGTATCTCTCTATATGGGATATGAAGCTCTGGCAAATCTCTATATAATTCAGGATTTTCCTTAAATGCTTGATAATATGCCCTCAAAATTGGCTTTGGTGTCCGATATGGATTTTTCCCAACAAGAACAATTGCTTTATTGTAGTTCTTAACATCAGAAAATACCTTATCAATAGAAGTCCAGCCAATGTATTTTACGTTACTTGTGTATTGTAGAAAAATCTTCTCTGCCTCCTTAGTCTTAACCCAAATCTCATCAACCATCGTTGTATAAGGAACCCATGTCTTGTATGTCCACTCAGGATTAGGAATCCAAATGTTCTTGCCTCCGAAAATAAATAATGCAGGATTAATACTCTCTACAAATATATTTATGTCTGCTTCTTGGCACTGAGGAACTACATGATGAATATTCCTAATTTCTGGCTCACCAAATTGGTTTGTAAGCAATCCACGTAAGATCATAGCATCCTGCGTTAATCCAGTATTTGGCTTGAAGTTTCCAATCAGATTGATTCTCATTTTGATTTTTAGGTTTATAGTGAGTAAATACGTTTAGTTTTCTTATTATCATTCCAACGACGAATTGTCCTATGTTTGGAACCAATATATTTTATGTAGGATTTCCAAGATTCAAGATCCTTCGCTGTGCAGGGTAGGAAAGAACATTTCCTATCGAAGAACCACTCATCATTTAGAAACTTTGTAATATCACCTTCTTCCCCATCT
>Ga0114962_10001384_pt1 | contig 20990 bp, 15 predicted proteins | sample C_130820_MF_Meta_FD_87017 | JGI IMG/M metagenome (GOLD analysis project Ga0114962, IMG submission 87017) | Freshwater microbial communities from Lake Croche, Canada to study carbon cycling - C_130820_MF_MetaG | ecosystem: Environmental > Aquatic > Freshwater > Lake | place: Lake Croche, Canada... | reverse complement strand
TTAAAGTATGAGAACTTGAAGGAAAATATAAATAAGGTAATTGGTGAAATACCAAAGGAAAAATATGAAAATATATTTAAGGGTGCTTATGAACGACCTGAAAAATATATTCCAAGGAATATAACAAGAAAAGTAAAGAAAATATACAAATAATTATTTATAAAAAGGTTTATAAATAATCGGCGTTTGAAATGTTAAAAGGTGTAAAACCCTGGGTCATAATCATTCACATCTCCTTCAAATTGTGATTTGATATTAACTACATTATTTTGTATGGCAATATTATTTATAGAGCACGCATCATTTGGTTTTTCAAACATACCTTTACTAAGTGCTTCATCAATCTCCTCAGAAGCATCAATATTTTTACTATCAAACGAAGCTTCTAATTTTATCATTTCTTCAATATCTAAAAACACTTGGAACGCGCTTGTACCATAGAAACCTTCCTGACCACACATTACATTTGCAGATACGCCACGTAACGTATCAAACTCTGCGTGACGTGCCGCCTTCAAAAACATTTCAGGAGTTTCTTCAAAAGATGCTTTTGCAATTGGACCAATATTATCATTGTTTATGCCGTGCCTACACATTGAAATCATTTTATGTGTAACGTCATTCTATCTATTAAAATACTAAAATTATGATAATTAATGTATGTTCCATCAAATTCAATAACATCTGCTAACTCATTATAAATAGACTGTCTTGCTGCTTCGATTCCAAGAACTTTAAATATTTCAACTATATTATTACTAAATGTTCTTGAACTATCAATATAATCAATGCCTAGAACATCAAGAAGGTTTGTACCAATTGTATCTAATACCCAAATATCTTGCTTTTTATAAATACCATTTTGTTCAATTACATTATCCTTTATTTTTCTCAAAATAACTTTATTAATACCTTTAATGCCTCTTAATATAATATTCTGTAATAAATTCTCTTGGAAATTTTTCAACATATAAATATCGTCTGATTGATCTAGAGGATACGGATTTTTAAAAAACGGTTTTGCTTGTTTTTTGGATTTCGCATCATCGACTAAACCCTGCATTCTAATTCTAAAAATTAATTTATCTGAATTATAATCAGAGTATATACAGGACACTTTATTTGAATAGTAATCGGAATTTTTAATTGCAAAACTTACATCATCCATAGTAATGTTTTTCTCAAGCATTATTTCACTATCCATTTCCATTCGAATAATCCATTTTGAATTCTCACGTTCATTATTATAAATATTAGATGAGTTACATTCTTGTAACATATTTTCAAATTCATAATATTGTTTTATTGTATCTTTATCTTCTTGGATCAATGTATTTAAATCATCAGGGTCAAAACATATCTCTGTCATTTTTACAATATCTGATAATATGGTATGTTCAATCATATACATTATTGTATTCGCCTTTTCTTTTAATACTTGATCTTCTTCTTTTAAATAAATTGTTAAGGATGGATTTTTTGGCTCACTTGATAATGATAATATTTCTTCAATACGAGGAACGCCGCGGGTTACATTAGACTTTGACGCAACACCTGCAAAATGGAAAGTATTTAGTGTATTATGTACAATAACACCATAATCTGTCATAAATGTTTGATTGCCAGGAACTGTAAAATCATATACAAAATTATTTTGACAAGGTGTATATATTTCAATTTTAATAATTTCATCCCAAACTACACCGGCTACCAAGGATTGTTCTATTATAGTAAGTTCGTTTCTTATCAAGTATGAATTTTTATTTTTCTGGAAAATATTATAATATTTTTCAAGATTTATACGACTAACACTTTCATCGGTTTCCAAATGTTCGCACTCTGTATTATTATCTAACATATTAAGTGTTTTACAACAATGTGTAATAATTTCTCTTAACCCATTCACTTTATCAATCTCATCATTGGACCAGTTTGTTTCATTTTGTGATACGCGTTCCATCAAAATATCTAATTTTTCTTTATGTAAAATACTTTTACTACCAATATATTTCATAAAATCTTTTATATAGTTAGAATGAATTATTAACTTATTCGTATCATGATGAATACTTACAAAAATGCCAAAGTAATTCAACATTAATGCAATATCTTTCAACAATTGTAAATTATCAACATACGTTGTGATTTGCATATTTGTATTATCAAAATTAAGATTTTTATCGTTTTCAAAATATCCATTCAATAAGCCACTTTTAAAGTCTTCGTTCGCAATAAATGCAAAATCTGGGATTTTCTTTATATGTGTTTTTTCATCAAAACATTTACTCAATAACACGTGAGACAATTGCTGTGTAATTTCAATATTTGTTTCCACCAAGTAACTACCAATAATAGACCCAATAATATTATCTAAGTCGTATTTTTGTTGTTCTATAATAACTTCATTCATTACAAAATGATTATCTATATTTTTCGCAACTGGAATTCGCATACCAGTTCTTACTTGTTTTCCAGTAATTGGGATTACACGATGGGTTTGACCGCATCTTATTAAATGAGAATGACTGAGTGTGGTTTCAACAACTCTTCCACTTTTTGTAGTTATTTTCATTATTTCACCATTTACAGGATGGCGACTAATGTGTGAAATTTTATTCCAGCTAGTAGTTTCATTTTCAGAAACACCAAATATATAGTAATCTTCATCACAGTTATCTAGCATTGTTTCTACACTATTTTCATATCCTGTTTTAAATGTCATATCTGGATACGTTTGAATAATTTTATCACAAAATTCGCCTACTATTATTGAATTCATCGCAACTTTTCCAGTAAATTTATTAATTGAAACTATTTTGTGTTGTGTGGAATAAGGAACGGACATCTGGGTAGATACTTCTCCAATACTTTGTCCTGAAATCATCCCAACCATTTCACCAGGAGCAACAATAGCTCTTTTATAATCTAAAATAATTTTACTTAGCAATAGCATTAATGCATTTTTATTAAATCTTTTCACTAAAATAATATCCTTTGGTGATAGATAATAATAATATAATGTTTTAAATAGTTCTGTTGGAGGCGCATAATGTATTTTTTCAATATTTTTATAAGTTTCTTCTATTAATTCAAATGCTTCAACTATGGTAATATCAACTACAGATGTGCTTGTTAAGTTAGTCTGTCCTTGTATATTATTAATAATATGCAGGAATGCAACAGGAGCACTTACTGCACTGTCACCTTTATTATTGAAAATGTATTGTATAATTTCTTTACGACTTTCAATCATCATATCTGTATATTTTTTACAATATATAAGCATATCAGGTATTTGTTTTTTATATCTAGTAAATGTATTTTTTAAAAATATATTAGATAGGATTTTATTTTTATTATTGTCATCTATGATATTATAGTGTGCATAAATATCTTGAATACTCATTGTTACAATCGGTATCTGCTGGGTTTCAACTTTAGTTGAATCTATACTATCATATCCGTAACTAAATTGCACTATTTTATTTTTATTTGTTCTAACCGTCATATCATAGTTCACCATAAGGTCCTCTAACCCTTTAATAAGACGTCTTTGAATATAACCAGTCGTAGAAGTTTTAACTGCTGTATCAATTAGACCTACACGACCACCCATTGCGTGAAAGAATAATTCTTGTGGCGTTAAACCATTAATATAAGAACTTTCTACAAATCCTCTAGCGCCTGGAGAATCATCAAATTTACTATAATGTGGCAATGTACGGTTATCAAACCCGTAAGGAATTCTTTTGCCATCTACATTTTGCTGACCTACGCACGAAATCATAAAAGATATATTGAGGTCTGAACCTTTTGAACCAGCTTTTACCATAGTAACAAAACGATTCGCTTTATTCAGACTTTTTAAAGCAATTTTGCTTGATTCTGATGTAGCTTGACTTAAAATATTATTCACTTGTGTTTCAAACTCTTCTTCATTTGTTTTACCTGTATTATTTTCAAATACACCTATTAACAGTTGGTCTATTAAGTTTTTAACATCTTTTTTCTTTTTTGTGATAATATCAACAATATCGTTATTTGTTTTTTTATCTGAAATAAGGTCACTAATACCAACACTAAACCCACTCATGTTCATGTATTCCGTAATAATATTTTGTAAATCATCAATAAATTTTGCAGATGCCATATTGCCAAAATCATTACAAATTCTTTGAAGTAACCCTTTTGAACCTGCAGCAAGTACATCTTTTGTCATTTGACCACGAATATATTCGCCGTTCAATATTTCTATAAAACCTGTTTTAGTAGTTTTGACGTCATCTTTTTCTTCATTGAACCCTTTTGTTTTATATTTTAAGGACAATGGAGGGCATATTTGTGATAAAATATTATAATTTGTAATTTTATGCTGTTTTTCCAATATTTCTAAAAATGCTTTTTCATTTACTTCATTAAACATCATTAACAAGTTCATTGCTTCCCTTGGTGTAAATGTTATATTTTCTCTTGTAAACTGATAACACCCAAGCATTGAGTCTTGATAAATGCCAATGATAGATGAATTATTTGCAGGACTTATTATTTGATATGGGACTGCAGCTAAATATCTTAATTCTGCCTCAGATTCAGGGTCTTGGGGCATATGTAAGTTCATTTCATCACCGTCGAAATCTGCGTTATATGGTTTTGTATCTGCAACATTCATACGAAACGTATCACCTTTTGCCATAATTTTAGCAATATGACACATCATACTCATTCTATGAAGAGTAGGTTGACGATTAAACAAAATAGCATCTCCGTCCATCATATGTCTATGAACTATTTCACCTTCTTCTAAAATAATTGACTTTCTATCAATGTAACGCAATGTGATAGATTCACCATTTTTTTTATCCAAAATTTTTGCACCAGGCCATACATCTGGACCATTTTGAACTAATTTTGTTAAAAACATTTTATTCAACTTATTAACTATAACTGGTTTTGTTATATTCATAGCAATCTTCATTGGAATTCCTAATTCGCGTATAGAAATATTTGGGTCTGCAGTAATAACAGAACGAGCACTAAAATCTACACGTTTTGCCATTAAATTACCACGCATACGACCACCTTTACCATTCAGTCTTTCTTTGATTGATTTAAAAGGTCTACCTGACCTTTGGGTCACAGATGCAACACCAGGTATTTTATTATCAACTTGTACCGCGATATGATATTGAAGAAGAGTGGTCCAGTCACTAATTACATTTGCAGGAGCATTATTTTGAATTTTTTCTTTAAGAGTTTTATTTGTTTTAATAATATTTACTAATATATGAGTTAAATCATCTTCTGAACGTTGTTGTGCGTCATGTTTAACAGATGGTCTAACCGCAGGAGGCGACACAGACATTACTTGACAAATCATCCAGTCTGGCCTTGACCAAATAGGACTAAACCCCATAAATGTTACATCTTCATCTGAGATTCGCTTAAATATTTTTAAAACCATTTCGGCAGTAACATTAATAATTATATTTTTATTTTCATCAGTAGTATCTATATTAGTATTATTATTATCCCATTCCGCAAAAATAGTCGCAAACCCTTCTTTTCTAATTTTGGTTGGTTGCAAGTATCCACACCCGTCGTCAGTGCTTTCACCACATCGTTTTACTGAATTTGCATAAGAATAAACATATTTCCATCTACTTTCCGCATTTAACTTTAATGCGTGCTCGTGATTTTTTTTACTAATTAGTATTTTACTACATTTAAAACATACACAGTTTAAACATTTTAATATAGTACTTAGGTATTGTATATAAAATACAGGTCTTGCTAATTCAATATGACCAAAATAACCAGGGGTTGACATATAATCTAAACCATCAGTAGGGCATATTAATCCAGACTCTAAAACGCCCATTCTAGGATCAAATAATCCTCCTATGACAGGCTTATTATTTATATATGTATCTCTAGATACAATTTCTGCGACAGAACCTTTTCTAATTTCATCTGGAGAAATTATACTGAACTGGATACCTATTATTTTTGAATTATTTTTTGACGAATTCTTTTGCATTCTTATTATATAATATATATAATTATATTTATATTATTATTTAATTTCAATTTTATTTTACTGTTTTACATATAACACTCCAATTACAAACGAATACATTGCGCACATTTTCAGTATCGGTATTATCTGTTTTATTTGTTTTATCTGTTTTATCTGTTTTATCTGTTTTATTTGCATTTTTATTTTGTAAATTTATTTTTTTATACACTACAAATTAGTTGTAGAACTAACTATATAATAATTATGTTTGGATAAAATGAATTATTTTAGAACAATACATAAACCATACCAAAGCAATAAGCAACTTATGCAAAATAATACTAATATATTTATATTATAATTTAAAAATATAAAATTATAATATAATAATGAAACTTGATAATAACTATAAAAAAAAAGAACAGTTTAAAAAATCAAAAAAAACCAAAAAATATGTAGAGTTAACAACAAATAAAAAGAAAAATAATTCTTCTGATGAAGAAAATGATAATATAAATGATGATAGTGAATCAGAAGAAATCGATTATAATGAATATAAAAAATTATTATTAAAATTATTTCCATCAAAATATTTAAAAAATAAATTATCTAAAGAAAAAAGTGCTGTTAGTATGTGCGAATCTAGTGATGAGGACTGGAATACAGAAGATGATGATAACAATGTTAATGTTAATAATAATAAAAAGGTTAATAGGCGCATTACAAATAATAAAATCGTAACTGTTGAAAAAAATGATAATGGTAATGATAATAAAAATAACAGCACTGAAAATAATGACGAATCCGAAGATTACGATGATTACGATGATGATGATGACGACGACGATTCTGAAGATGAAGAGAATGAACACGATGAAAAACAAAAATTTAATATTATTTTTACAATCGGAGGTAATAAAAATACTACAGATTTTAGTTGTGATGAGAATACTTTATCATACGATGATGAAGATTACGATGAAGATGAATATGCTGATGAAGATAACGATGAAGATGATGACGAAGATGTTTCTGTATCATCCGTATCTACGTGTGATACAGAAAATGATTCAGAATTTAATAGTCATCAAAAACATAGTAGTAATAATAGTAATAATAGTAGTAATAGTATTACTAATAATGCAATACCAGACGATGTATATAATGTCCTTAAAGAGTTATTAAATAAAAAACCAAATAACACAAGTTTGCAAAAATGTATCAAACTTTATAATAAAGATATTCAAAAACAAGGACAAAAGAAAAATCAAAAAGAAAAAAAACAAAAGGCAAAAAATGCGAGAATATTTAAAAAATATTTGAAAGATAAAAATACTATGAACGATTTAAATTTTTTTGAAGGGTTAGATATAGAACATCAAAAAAAAATAATAAAAGAATTGAAGGATATTTATAATATAATTCACATTGAAAAGCCATATAGAATGACTTTATTAGAATCAGACATACCAATCATATTTAAAAGCGCTGCAATGAAAAAAATTAATTCATTAAGATATATGGAACCAGGTAGCGGTGAATTTTATAAAATTAAAAATTGGGTTGATACTTTTATGAGAATTCCATTTGGAAAATATCAAACATTACCTATAAATATTACTGATGGCGTTGATAAATGTCACGAATTTATTGAAAAATCTCAAAAAATATTAAATGATGCAGTGTATGGTTTAAATGATGCAAAAATGCAAATTATGCAAATGTTAGGGTTATTAATCACAAACCCGACAGCAATTGGTTCAGCTATTGCGATTCACGGGCCTCCTGGAACAGGTAAAACGTCGCTTGTAAAAGAAGGCATTAGTAAAGTATTAAACAGACCATTTGCTTTTATTGCACTAGGAGGCGCTACAGACAGTAGTTTTTTAGAAGGTCATTCATATACTTATGAAGGTAGCACGTGGGGTAAAATAGTGCAGATTCTGGTAGACAGTAAATGCATGAATCCAGTAATTTATTTTGACGAACTGGATAAAATAAGTGATACCCCTAGAGGCGAAGAAATTATTGGAATATTAACTCATTTAACAGATACTAGTCAGAATACTCAGTTTCACGATAAATATTTCTCTGAAATAGATTTTGATTTAAGCAAGTGTTTCTTTATATTCAGTTACAATGATGAATCAAAAGTAAATCCTATTTTAAAAGATAGAATGTATCGCATACAAACAGCTGGTTATAATAATAAACAAAAAATTGTTATATCAAATAATTATATTATTAAAAAAATACAAGAACAAGTATTATTTAATGATAATGATATTATTATTAAAGATGATACATTAAGTTATATTATTGAAAAATTTTGCAATAAAGAAGACGGTGTTCGTAATTTAAAAAGATGTATTGAAATTATATATACTAAGCTAAACTTATATAAGTTAATGAAGCCTGATACAAACTTATTTCAGGAAGATATGACATTACACATCAAGTTCCCAATAGAAATAACAAAAAATATTGTAGATAAACTAATTAAACACGACAACAATAACGTGCCTTCATATTTAAGTATGTATTTGTAAATAATACAAGCAATTTGTGCATTTATAATTGCTTGTATTATTTTGTATTATTTTTTATTATTTTGTATAACAACAACGTCTATAAAAGTTTGGTTCTAATATTCTGAATAAGGAACATTATTCATACCACGAGAGATTAAATAATTATATGTATCTGGGTTCATACACGCACAACCCATACTACTTGAATATGTATTAGGGCAACATTCAGGACTGAATGGCATATTATCAAAAAGAGATAACTGACCTTCTGGTAACGGAAGTGACTGATTAGGTCTATTTAAAATAGATTGAACTTCACTAGATATAGGCTTACCATCTACAACAGTTAAATTTTGAGAACCCCATTTTGAAGTATCGACTACATCTGGACTAGTTAAAGAATACGCAGACGATTCTCCATAATTAGTATTTGCACCAACAAATCCTTCTTTTTTTGTGCCAGAATGTACCGAAGATGGTTGAATTGCTGGCGCAGGCATATGTTGGGTTAGATTTGTCATCCCGGTCTTACTCTTTGTTTGTTTTGTCATATTTTCTAAACTCTCCTTTAATCCATAAATATTACAACATCCGCCAATTGTATGAATAGCCATTATTAGATAAATAATTCCTATTAAAATTAAATATTCTAGATTAATAACAAAACCAAATACAGAAATATTCATATTATACATATTTAATAGATTATAATTTTCTTTATTTATTCAAAAAAATATCAATACAAGAATTATAATCATATATTTTTAAATTTTTTATATAAAATGATTGTGAATCTGTCAAAAGATGGTATAATTTTTCCTCATTTGTTTTTTTACTATTTTTTTTGTGTTCAAAATCAAGTGTTGTTAATATAGGAATATGTTGCGAACAAAAACATATATTTGGACCACCACTTATTTTTACATTTTTATCTAAATTATAAATATATTGTTCGCTTAAATTTGCACCATCTATTTCAACACAACCATACACTCTCTCTCCTTTCTCCAAAATATCTCCTATATTTATATTTTTGATTGGCTTTATTTGCCCATTTTTAAGTTTTATCTCTACATCACCAGTAAATCCTCCATCTAAATATTTATGAATTTCATCTTCTTTTATTTTTGTTGCAGTTGAGCTATATTTATTTTTTATGCTATTAATCTTTGTGTATATATTCATCATTTGTTTAGTGTCATCATATTTATCCAAATCATCCCAATCTGAAAACTCTAAATCATTTAATACAATTGTTTTTGTATTCGTATTAAAACAATATAAATATGGTTCATTATAATTCTCCACAATAATAGAATCTGGATGGTTAGATACCATAATAAGTTTATTTTTATAATACACTTTATGTGTATCTGAAACTATTATACCATTTAAATTATACATTATAGAACCCTTTGTTTCGACCATTATTTTTGCAGTAATAAATACACTATTTTTCAATTTATCACCAACTTTAATATCGTGGGCCTTTTTTTTATCTCCATTGTACATTTCAAATACAGTGTTTTTATCAAAGCATTTTACGCTTGGAATAGACAACCCACTTTTGAGCCTTAACACATCTGACATAAATGTCAATATTAACGCCAATGGAATTGCAACCGCAATAAATATAGATGTGTTTGCAATTGCTGCACCCCAAGTAAAAGGAAATATCCAAAAAAGTGCTATCATTGCAGATAACGCAATTAAAATTATTACTATAAATTGGGCGATTGCGCCTAATAATGCTTTTAAAGTATAATATGTGCTCAATGACGTTAATAACCCTACAGTCATTGTTCCCTGCAATTTTCCGATGAAATCTCTTACACTTATGATTATTTGTTGTAAAGGAACCATTACATTCATTAAACGTCCCATTATTTCTTGCACAACGGTTTGAAATAAATTACGAACTTTATCAATCATGCTTCTTATTTCATTTATTGCATTTTTTATTGAGTCTATTACAGAAAGAAACATTTTTGTCACAAATGTTAATGGTTTTAATGCTTCTCCTGTGATTCCTTGTAAAATATTCTGGGTACAATAAGTAAAATTTGCAGTTGTATAGTTATTTATTGTATCACCATCTGGTTTATTTATAATTCCTGCAAATGGGATTATATAAGGCTTACACCTTTGATTAATCCAGTCATCTTTTATGGGCTGGATATTTGCAATAATATAACAATATGATACTAGCACAATTAACACTATTGTTATAATTATAACTAAAAATACTGATGAACCATATTGGTCAAAATATGTCAAATTATCATATAATTTTTTTATTTTATCATCCATATATAGTAAAAGGATAATTTCGCCTATAAATATAACAAATGATCCTCCCAATCCCAGAAAAGTTCATTTCCAATGGGTATTGTATGTTTATTTGTTATTAAACAACTAAACCAATCTGTTTTTACATTTGAAATTTCCGCCTTTTTATAATTTTCTACCTTAATAAATATATTGCTATTCTGGTCAAACACATAATGGGACCCTGTAACATAAATATCATCACCATTTACCCCACCCTTTTTAATAACATACAGTGGTATAGATAATGATTTATTATCTATTTTCATAACTGACTCAACAACACTACCATCTTCTAAAATATCACCTAAATCTATATCTTTCATAAGTTTAATATTTTTATTTTGTAGTTTTACTTTTGTATATGGGTTAAAACATTTACCAAGAACTCTTACTAGTTGTCCAGGCGGACCATTCCAAGTACTATTCATTGTTTTTATACTACCATCAATCATATACATTAATGTAACCATAATACCGATTGTTTTACCAATTAAATCTTTAATTCCAATTGTAATTTTTTGAAATTCAATAACTAAATTCAAAAATATACCAAAAATGGACTGAACAATTGTTGATATAAATGTTCTTATTTTATCAAACATTGCTCTAATGCTATTTATCTCATTTAGAAAACTACCCAATAAATTAGATATTGAGCTTGTAATATATGTTAAAGGTTGTAATAAAAAACCCATGTAACTGCCTTGCATGTTTTGAATACAATATGTAAAGTCTTGTTCAATATTACTAGATAAAGGCATATACATTGGATTACAACGATACAAAGGCCAGTTTGATTTTATTTCTTGCACCGAACTTAAAAAATAAATACCTGTAATATATAAAACAAATGCTAAATTTATGTAAATAAAGTTGATCCAGTTTTTCCCTGATGGCATAATTTATATTATTATTATATTTTATACTTTCTATGTTTTGATGCATTTTTTCTTTTACCCTTTTTCATTTTATTTCTTTTTGTTTTTGTTTTTTTACCACCACTATAACACCCCCACGTCATATTGTTATTTACTAGCTTACCACCTTTTTGTGTTGCATATTTATCATATACAGCATTTGCTGCACCTTGAGTACTTATTTGTGAGTTTTGTATAACTTGTGAGTTAGGGTCTTGACCTGGACCATTTTGAACAGTATATGACATTTGAAACTGAGGGACTTTTATCATTGAGCCTCCTTTACTAGTTTTGTGTGTTTTGTGTGTTTTTTGTTTTCTTTTACCACCACCAATTACTTTTTGAAGATTTGTTAACTTTGTTTGAACAGAATGTTGTTCTGCCATCGCAGAGTCGCGAGGATTTCCTGCAAGCATACCTTTTGTTGTAGGATAAAACATACCTGTATTATTTACCGACATATATATAAATGTATATATAAATATTTATTAGTTCAAATTAATAAATATTTATTCTGAATTTAAATATAATGGATGATAGTCAAAAACTTCAATTACAGCGGATGATTACCGCAAATAATACAGAAGACCAAACTGATTTAATACGCAAACTAAAACATAGTGATATATTAAAGAATCAAATAAACAATATGATATTATTAAAAGCTAAATATAGAGACGATGCAGAACAAATACATTTAGAATGTATGAATGAATGCAATTTTTTATATACATACTATACTGATATTTATAATAAAATTAAAAAAGATGAAATTGATTTAAAGATTTTAAATAAATTTTTAGATGTGTTAAAACAAATAGAAGATGGCGTCCTTGACCAGCACGAAGGGTCTTTTAAAGTTGGGTCTTTACTAAAAGAATTATATGTTGATAGTGCACTTAAAAAGGCTGATAAATTAAACGAACAAGCTGAACAAACGCCAGAAAAAATTAAACCGCAAAAGACGATTAACTGGAAATTATATAAAATGATGAGATAATCTAAATCTCATTTTATTTATGAGTAATTTGAGTAATTTTACTAATTTAACACAATACATTTTTGTATATTGGGTTAAATATAAATTTATGTATGATATTTATACATATGTTTAAAAGATATTCAACAACACAAACATTGATTATTGTAGAGTCTCCTGCAAAATGTACAAAAATTGAGCAGATTTTAGGTCCAGGTTATAAATGTATTGCGTGTTTTGGACATATAAGAGAATTAGTTTCTCTCGATGATATTAATATACAAAATAATTTTAAACCAACCTTTACAAGAATAAATTCAGTTTTTAAAAAAAGACAATATGCTATTATTAAAAAAGCTATTCAAGAGGCTGATGATGTTATTCTTGCGTGCGACTTTGATAGAGAAGGAGAAGCAATATGTTGGCATTTATGTAAGTGTTTTAAATTGAGTATTCAAAAAACTAAACGAATTATCTTCACAGAAATTACTGAAACTGCTATTAAGAAAGCAATTATTGAGCCTACAACAATAAATATGAATATTGTTAATGCACAAATTACCCGCCAAATTTTGGATATGTTAGTTGGTTTTAAAATAACACCTATGTTATGGAAATTTATTTCAGAAAAAAATAAGAATTCACTTTCTGCTGGCAGATGTCAAACGCCTGCTTTACGCTTAATTTATGATAATGAGAAAGACATTACAGAATCGGGACCAGTGACGCAAATATATAATACAATTGGATATTTTACAAATATGAATATTCCGTTTGAATTGAATTATCATTTTGATAATGAGTCTGATTTAGTTGTTTTTCTTAATGAAACAACTCATCATAACCATATATACAATTGTAACACTCCAGTAAAAATAATTAAACCTCCGCCCGAACCTTTTACAACATCACGATTACAACAAGTTGCTAGTAATGAATTTCATTTTTCGCCAAAAGATACTATGAAATTATGTCAAACATTATACGAATCAGGTTATATTACTTATATGAGAACTGACTGTAAAAAATATAGTAGCGAATTTGTTGGTTCAATCAAAGAATATATTATTAAAAAATACGAACACAAGTATATTTCTGATAATATAGATTTATTAATCTCTTCTAGAGAGAAAGAATGTATTGAACAACAAAGTGTATATGCGCACGAAGCTATTAGATGTACTAATATATATCTTACAGAACTTCCAAAAGGCGCATCAGATCCTAAAGAAAGAAAGCTATATAAACTAATTTGGGAAAACTCTTTAGAAAGTTGCATGTCTTCGGCTGTTTCAAATAGTGTAAAAGCTACTATTCAGACTTGCCAAAATAAAGAATTTAATCATACAAGCGAATTAATACATTTCCCAGGATGGAAAATTGTTAAAAATAAATATTCAACTAATAATAAAGAGTTTCAATATTTACAGTCAATCAAGTGTAACTCCTCTGTTTGCACACATAAAATCAAATCCAGTATTATTTTTTCTAATGTTAAACACCATTATACAGAAGCAAGACTAATTCATTTATTAGAGGAAAAAGGGATAGGTAGGCCATCTACATATTCTAATATAATTGATAAAATACAATTTAGAGGATATGTCTCTAAGACAGATATCGCGGGAAAGAACCATTCTGTAACTGACTATGAGGTATGTGATGGTTCTATAATAAAATATAATGTTGAAAGAGAATTCGGAAATGAAAAGTCAAAACTTGTGATTAAACCATTAGGATTAACCATTTCTACATTTCTACATACTCATTTTTTTGAATTATTTGATTATGATTTTACACAACAAATGGAATGCGAACTGGATAAAATTGCTAATAATGAAAGTGTATGGTATGACGTTTGCAAACAAATCAATGATAAAATTGATGCAACAATAGAAAGACTTAGTATAGACTTAGTATAGACTTAGTATCAAGGTTCATAATAACATTTTTACTAATTGCCATATTTAATTAGCTTACGTCCTACTATTGGCAACAATTGTGTAAACTCTAAAGTAAATGTATAATTAAAAATACCAAAGTCAACTAGTTCATCATTATGATATGTAATTTTAATTTTTAATCTTCGGATTCTGTCTTTTGCTGGTTCAAAAAATTTATAATAAGGAGCGTCTCTATCATAGTATTGTGATATAGGAGTTGAACTAATTGGTAATTTAGCAAAAGCAGAATTAACTATACCATTTGTCCCATTAGTTTTTAAAGTAAAATCTGAAGTGTTAAATGGTGATGTCACATCTATATTATTTAATCCGTCTATTGATATATAAATATATGAAGGACCAAATAAATTAATTTTGTAACTACATTCAATATATGTTACTAATGCGCCTGGACACGACGCATCAGGCAAAAGCCAATACCCTTTATCATTATAAGAATTGACGTCGCCATAATAAAAACGTGGTGTTGAGTCTAAAGTTGCTTGCAATGACGTTGTGTTATATCTAGGTAAGCCCAAATTAGAAGACAAACCCCAATCAGAATAATCAGGTAATCTATTGCGAGCACAAGTTTGCGTTGTATTTAAATTAGAAAGAGTAGACATATCAGAATTAAAAATTGTAAATATATCTGCTTTATTACCAAACCAAATTTTAAGAGATACTGAATTATAAACAACCACGAAACGATTATATCCCCCATTTGTTATAAATTCTTCTAGTAAATCAGTATATGCGTGTGTGTTCAAATAAGAAATAATATATTGTGTAACAGCTTCATTCATTTTATTTTGTAGTTCAGTAACCATTTGGGTTGGATTATAAAAACCTTCTTCTATTGTAATTGTATATTTATTACTTTGATTATAAAATAAAGCCGCAAAAATTGAATTTTGTAAATTGTTATTATAGTTGTGTTCTCCTGGATTATAAGCGGTATTTATACTAAACATAAGTGTTATATTCCCATTTGACTCCGAAAAAACATTGTAGTTTGACGGAAATGACCAATTTATCATTTTAACAGTACTAATATTTGTTATATCTTCAGGCATTTCTATCTCAAACTGTGAAGAATTTGGATATGATAACACATCTCTATCTTCTGAGTGAATAGAAACATATTTTTTATACTGATAATATTCTTGACTACTCTGCTGTAAAGGGTGATTTTGATTAGTATTTGAATAGGTTATATTTTGAAAGTTATATGAAGACATATTTATAATTAAATGATATATTTTAAGTTTTTATTTATAAATTATATAAAAATAATGAATTAAGTATATATAATAATGTCAGGGGTATATTCAACGGTTCCTAATTATGGAGGAAAACAGCCTACAAATACTTCTTATATTAAACAATTTACTACTTCAATCTATCCATTTTCACCATTCACTGTAACTAATGTGAATGGTTTAGAATATGTAACAATCAATAATAATTTACTAGTTAATCAAAATCTGACTGTAATTGGTTCAATTAACGGTCCATCTGATATTATATTAAAAGATAATGTTAAATCGTTGAATATATCTAGTGATAACTTTATGATGCTAAACCCAGTATCATTCACATTAAAATCTTGCCAGGAAAAAAAGACACACTATGGGTTAATTGCACAAGAAGTAGAGCAATTATACCCTGAGTTAGTCGATAATAATTCAATGTTAGGTTTTAAAACAGTGAATTATTTAGAATTAATACCTATTTTAATATTACAAATACAAAAACTACAAAATGAAGTTGATGAATTGAAAAAGAAATAAATGTTCGATTATTATATAATATGCAAAATTTATATTCAAGTATATATAAATCATTTATTTTATCCAGTGTTATTTGTTTTATTATATATATATTCACAACAGAAAATGTTTCATATGGTTCAATGGTAACTGGTTATTGCACGCTTACGTTCAGCTTATTTATGATACTATTTGTCATTTTTAATAATATTTTAGAAACAACCAAAAACGACTCCAGTACATATAAATTAATTTCAAATATTTTATTCTTATCTGGACCTTTTATTCTTATGTTAATAGCTATAGGATTAGTATTGTATTTAATAATATTTTATAAAAATAAAATTTTATCCCAACATATACCAAATAGCTTTTATACATTTAGTAATATAAATATTTTATTGTTACTAATACAAATTTATATAATCTATAACAATTTAAATAATTCAAACTTTGAAGAGACTAAAAAGTTGGACAAAATAACTTCTAGTTTATTATATTTATTAGGCACTATTACATTTATAAACTCAATCATTATTTTTTCTATTTTAAGATATTTTTCGGCAGATGGTTTTCAATCATATTTTACTACGGCACTATAAATTTATATGTTAATCCATAACTATTCGTATTAGACCAAATACCTGAAATTTTTAATATAAAATTGTGCGATGCGTTTTTTGTAATTACTTTTTGGAATATTTGGATACATCCATTTTTTAATTGTTCATAAATTTTATACTGTGGATTTTTATTTTTAATTTCTATTTTATTAAGTATGTTTTTTTCAATTGCTTGAATTTGTTTAATAAGCTTTTGATTTAGAGTTATATTACAAAAACATTTATATTTATTGTAAAAATGTTCGCACGTAATATCATGCAATGTAAATAATATATATATACCAGTTAATGTAAATTTATGTTCTGTATAAAGTATTCTAATAAAATTACCATAATTCATTATATTATTTTTTATTGGTTCGCAAAAATATAAATAGTTATCATTATATTGTTCTATACTTGTCGCGATATTCATTCGGTTGTTTAGTTATATAAGGTTCTTTTTATATATATTTCTATTATACTACACGTCAGGATTGATGTTCAGTAAATATCTTTTTATATATTTGTCACTAATTTATGATAAATATATAACATTAAATAATTTATAGATTATAGTTTATTATATGTGAGGTTTTTATTTTATAGACATCCTTATAACTATTTTAATTAGGTTTTAAAAATATATATAAATATTGGTATTCATAAGCAACCTTAACTAAATCAATTTTACCTTGAATAATAAAGCCCGCCTCTTGGGCCATATTAATAATATCATCAATTGGTTCCATATATAATGTATGTTCTTGCTTTCTAACTTTCCCATCATTGAATTTGAACTTTTCGTCAAAAATAGCAATATTTGAAGAATCATTTAATTGAAAGTTTGAACTATATTCAAATTCATTGAATTTTATTTTAGTTTTAGTAATTCTTTCTTTTGCATATTTTTGAGGCGACACAATATATAATGGATTACCGGGTGGCAAGATTGGGTCAAATTTAGATCTATCTACTAAATGAACAATTAAAAAACCCCCTGGTTTTAACCATTCCATACAATTATTGAAAAATTTCATTTTATTATCTAAATAATAAATTGTAAAATACATGCAAAGTATATGTGTAAAGGTATGATGTTTAAATTCATATGGGTTTAATACATCGCCTTTTTGATAATTATATTTTGGATAGTTTTTTTTTGATTGTTCTATCATAGATTGCGAATTATCAATACCAATAACATCTAAACCATTTTCTGCAAGCTTTGCAACGTGATGTCCTGTTCCAGAACCTACATCTAAAATAACACTTTTTGTATTAGCAACTTCTTGATTTAGAATTGTACCTACTTCATAATCATTCTTAACTGGGTTAAACACAAGATAATCATAAATACTTGCATAAAAATCATCATAAATATCAGAACCTTTTTTAAATAAAAATTCGTTCTTTTGAATAAACCCTTCTTTTCTTGTTTTTTTAAAAAATATTATTATTATTAAAAGAAATACAATAAATATCAATGTTTTACCAACATTTGATAACTTATTATAAAGGTTAATAACTGGTTTAACTAAATTGTTCATTTATATGTATTGTTGTTATTTTTTTTGTATAAAATGTTATTATATGTTAGATTCTGAAATAAATGATATTCGTCACATGAACGACTTTAAAGGTATTAGTTTTTCAAAATTCAAAAAAAGGGATGTTACAAAAGAACTGCTAAATAATTTAATTAAATCAAAAATTGAGCAGTCTTGTTATTGGAGTGCAGAATTAATTTGTGCTGGACACTATATTGATGTATGGGAAACCATTTTATATTTTTATAGTAGATATGTTCATTTAGGGAACCCTAAAATTTCTATTTATCTAGATGTTAAATTTTCAAAATTTAAACAAATCATTAATAACAATTGTGGTAACGAGTTGAATTTAAGAAATAATAATGATATTAGGGAATTATTTTGTGAAATAATGTGCATATTATGTGATGCAAAACGTAAGCATTGTTTTGAAACGATTAAAATAACAAAAGATGATTTTGATATAACACAAATGACCGGACGTTTAAAAGCAAGTAATACTCAATATGCAAATGATATAATTAGAGAGGAAGACCCTAAAGAACTTTTTATACCTATTAATGAATTATGTTTTAATTTATCTGATGACTCTAAAAACATAATTCAATGTTGTTATTGGATAGAATGGTTAATTGAATTTGAAAGTGTATGTAAAAATATGAAACGAATAATTAAATGCGATAGAAGAAGTAATATTCCGGTTGACCCAAAAGACCAAATGGATATTATTTGGATAGTATGGGATATATTTATGAAAATATCAGATACAAAAACGTCTATCATACAAAAGATTATCAAATCATTATTGTCACTTTTTACTGTTAAATATACAAATAGCGGTGTTAAAAAAAGAAAATATATTTTATTTTTTATTGTATCATTATTATGTGAAAAAATAGATTTAAATGAAGAAATAATAAGAAAAGAACAAAAACCGATTATGTTAAATATATTGAATAAAAAAGACTTGATTTATAAGCAAATTAAAAAAAATGAAGAATTCAATGATGATTATGATGATGATTTTGATAAAAATAAAAATAAAAACTTAGATAAAACTATCGCAAAATTAGAAACAATAAATAATTTTAGTGATAGCTTCATACCTAGAATATAATAATAACAGGGATTGTCTCATTTATAATAAAAACAATTGTGGTTGTTTAATTAAACGTTTTGCATTTTTTTACGTGTAAAACACCGGGATTACGCATCATAAAATAACTGAATAGTTTCAATGGTTTTATTTGTTGTATTTTCTGGATTTATCCAGTAATTGATATGCTCTGCTAATACATTTAACCTTTGTGTCCATTCCTCCTTTTTTGATTTTTTTACAACACATATTCCTTTTTTGTCTTTACCCCAACACGACGCTATATTTTTTCCATCTTTGTCGTAATCATCAGGATTAAATCGGATAAACACTATGGGTCTGTGTCCCATATCTTGTGATAATTCCATTATGCGTTTATTATCACAACTACAATCATATCCTGTGTGTTGGTTTTCATCTACTTCTATAATTACAAGTTGGTAATACAAATCCAATAACAAATCCGGTCTGCGTTTAGAACAACCACCATTTATTATTTTGTCCGCAATCCAATTGAAATTTGGAAACTTTGTTTTTACATATTCTACAACAGAATATTCTTTGGTCTTATAATTGCGAGATACTGGTTTGTCTGGAAACAAGTTAATATAACAAAATAGGCAATATCCGTTGTATTTTTCTTGAACTCGCGTTGAACACCATTCGCTTTTACAAGTTTCGTGTTTTACATCAACCATTCCTGCCTTTTTATGGGTTGAACAATATAATGCTGTTGTCTCTCCTTCAACATTAAAGGTTGGACGTGTCTTACACTCAAGACAAGTTTCGTGTTTTACATCAACCATTCCTTCCTTTTTATGGGTTGAACAATATAATGCTGTTGTCTCTCCTTCAACATTAAAGGTTGGTTGTTTCTTACACTCAAGACAAGTTTTACTTTTCACATTAACCATTCCTGCCTTTTTATGGGTTAAACAATATAATGCTATTGTCTCTCCTTCAACATTAAATACTGGTATTTTCTTACACTCAAGACAAGTTTTATCTTTTACATTAACCATTCCTTCCTTTTTATGGGTTGAACAATATAATGCTGTTGTCTCTCCTTCAACATTAAAGGTTGGTTGTTTCTTACACTCAAGACAAGTTTTACTTGTCACATTAACCATTCCTGCCTTTTTATGGGTTAAACAATATAATGCTGTTGTCTCTCCTTCAACATTAAAGGTTGGTTGTTTCTTACACTCAAGACAAGTTTTACTTGTCACATTAACCATTCCTGCCTTTTT
>Ga0114962_10001382_pt1 | contig 21007 bp, 18 predicted proteins | sample C_130820_MF_Meta_FD_87017 | JGI IMG/M metagenome (GOLD analysis project Ga0114962, IMG submission 87017) | Freshwater microbial communities from Lake Croche, Canada to study carbon cycling - C_130820_MF_MetaG | ecosystem: Environmental > Aquatic > Freshwater > Lake | place: Lake Croche, Canada... | reverse complement strand
GCTTTTCTATTCAACTAATCTTTCTGAGCTTATTTATCTTTACCAGTAGTTTTGGACTTATTGAATACAATTCTTTAAGAACAAAAACGGTTACAATTCAATTGGATTCCGCACAAAAGGTTCGTACAATTCAGTCAATAAATTCGAACTATACCACTCAATTAGCGGAAGAACAAAAATCCAAGAAGAAAGAAGATAATACAAGTATCATTTTAGAGAATCTTGCCAAATATTTAATCATTGGCATTAAAACAGTTTTTACAACCTTAATAAAAATTGCACTTTCATTCTAATCTATGCTCAAATTCAGCTTACAAACAACCATCAATGCTACGATCGACGAAGTTTGGAAGCAATTTGACAAAGAATTATTAGAAAAATTATCTCCCCCATTTCCCCTTATTCGAATTAGCACTTTTGATGGATGCGAAGTCAACGACAAGGTGGTAATTGACATGAATTTTCTAATAACGAAAACTTCTTGGAGCTCTTTGATCATCGAAAACCAAAATTCGGAAACAGAAAAATACTTTATTGATCAAGGAATAAAAATGCCATTTGGATTGACCCATTGGAAGCATAAGCATGGCTTAAAAAAGAGCGATGATTGTACGACTATCATCATAGACACAATTGAGTTCAATACAAATTACCTAATTTTAGATTATATCTTATTTCCTCTGTTTTATGGAATGATTTTATACCGTAAACCTCTTTACAAAAAACTTTTATCAACAAAATCATGAAACTAACTTTAACCAATAAAATCATTATTGGCTTCGTAATTGGCCTAATATTAGGGGAATTCTTCTTTCTTAATTTCAGTCCTGAGTTAAGTCATGAATGGGCAAATAAAATCCAAATCATTTCAAAAATCTTCCTTCGTCTGATCAAAATGATTGTTGGGCCTTTGGTTTTTTGCACATTGGTGGTTGGAATTGCCAAATTAGGTGATTTTAAAGCAGTAGGAAGAATTGGTCTAAAAACAATTGGCTATTTTTATTTTGCAACGATATTATCCTTAATTACGGGTTTAGTTGTTGTAAATATTACCAAACCAGGAAGTCTGCAAAGTTGGCCCAAACCAGCTGCAGGAACAAATACGGGAATAGATACATCCAAAGTAAAAACCTTGGAAGATTTTATTTTACATATTTTTCCAGATAGCTTTTTTAAAGCTTTGGCAGAAAATGAAATCCTTCAAATAGTCATTTTTTCTTTGTTTTTTGGTGTTGCATTGGGCTCTATTGGAGAAACCGGTAAAAAGCTGATTAAAGTGTTTGAAAACCTTGCAGAAGTGGTATTTAAAATGGTCAATTATGTAATGGAATTAGCTCCTTATGCCGTATTTGCTGCAATGACAACAGTCGTAGCAAACAAAGGCTTAAGCATCTTAATTAGTTATGGATATTTAATGATTTGTTTTTTGGGTGGCTTGTTATTTTTTACAACAGTGATCTTATGGTTAATATGTATAGCCAACAAAATACCCTATTGGAAATTGTTAAAGGAATTAAAAGAAGCACTTTTAATTTCCTTTTCTACGGCAAGTTCAGAGGCATCTTTCCCTCAAACGATTGCAGCTTTAGAAAGATTCGGATGTAGTCGACGAATCGTTGGTTTTGTTTTACCTCTTGGATATAGCTTTAATTTGGACGGCTCCATGTTATATATGACTTTTGCTACAGGGTTTATTGCACAAGCTTACGGTGTTCAGTTAAGTTTAGAGCAACAAATTACCATGCTATTGACATTGATGATTACTTCCAAAGGGATTGCAGGCGTTCCTCGAGCTTCTTTGGTCATCATTGCAGGCACCTTGACCATGTTTAATTTACCAGCGGAAGGAATTGCCTTGTTATTAGGAGTTGACCCGTTCTTGGATATGGGAAGAACAGTCACATCGGTTGCAGGTAATGGAGTAGCAACGTGTGTGGTATCAAAGTGGGAAGGAGAATTCAACCCTCCTGCTATTTCTTAAAATTAGATTTAAAAGTGATTTGGACTGCTTTATACGCTGGGAAAATAGATGCTAAAAAAGTAATGATTACAACTACTAAGGCCGTCCAAATAAAATCAAACAATTCCATTTTAATCGGATAAGCATCTATTAACGCGTTAGGTATTCCTAATGAAATAATTCCAAAGGTTTCTTGTGCCCAGGCAAAACCAAAACCCAAAAACATACCGATAAAAGCACCCGAAAAGCTGATTAACACACCCACCCATAAGAATACATAAAACAATTGCCTTTGGCTAATACCCATCGCTAACATTGTTGCCAAATCTTTTTTCTTTTCGATGACTAGTAAAGACAAGGCATAGAATAGGGTAAATGACGCAATTCCCATGACAAATGCCATGATTAAAAAGACAAAGAGCTTTTCAATTTTAATCGCTTTTAGTAAAATAGCATGTTGCTCGTCGCGCGTTTGAACGTCAAAATCATTACCTAAAAGTTGGAGAATATCATCTTTTATATTTTTAGCTTGATCTTCGTCTTTCAACATTAATTCAATAGCACTAAGATCATTTTCAGTTCCAACCAATTGCTTCATCCACTCTAAGGGAACAATAACCATTTGATTATCAAAGTTTTGCTCAACTTCTAACACTCCACCAGGAAAAAACAAATTACTCCTTGCTGCTTCCGAGTTAATGGAAAAGTTTTTTAATGAACTATGGTTGGGGTACCAGGCTTCAATAGGGGTAAAAACATCTTCAAAACTCATTCCCATGCTGAGAAAAACACCTAAACCCACTAATCCAAAGGACCGATCATAATCTTTTAATAAATAATCTCCTTCTGTTACTTGGGCTTTTAAGCGCTTTGCTTGAATAAATTCTTCATCAACACCTTTCAGGCGAACAACCAATTGCTTCCCTCCATAGCGAATCAATGCTTGATCCTCTAAAACACGATTCACAAATCGTATTCCAGTAATTTTTCTAAGTTGTTGAATTTGTTGTAAAGGTAGATTAAAACGAACACCCTCTTTTGCGATAATCCTTAAATCTGGGTCATAGGTTCTAAATAAGCCCTTTTGAAAATCTTCCAAACCATTGAAAACAGATAAAATTAAAATCAATGCCATTACCTCCACCCCAACTCCAAACATAGAAATTCGGGAAATAAAGGTGATGAAACTCGCCTTACTTCTTGTAAAAAAATATCTTTTAGCAATAAATAAAGGTAAATTCACTTTCAATACAATTTAATTATTCATCATCTGTTGCAGGAGGAATTACCAAACCTTCGAACAAAGCATCAATTTTAGCAGCATATTCAGCTGTATCGTCCAAGAAGAACGACAAATGGGGTATAATTCTTACTTGGTGACGAATTTTAATTGCCAAAACATTACGAATGGCCTTGTTGTTATCCTCTAATAATTGGACAACTTGTATTGGATTTTCAACCAGTAAAAAACTAAGGTAAACACGTGCTGAAGAAAGATCGGGACTAACCTTCACATCCGTTATGGTAACCATTCCTTTTCCCAATATTTCTTTAAAATCCTTTTGAAATATGTCACTTAAATCCTTTTGAATTTGTCTTCCAAATTTTTGTTGACGCTTACTTTCCATAAATTCTCCTATTCAATACTTCTCAAAAATTTAACAAATTTCACAATAATAATTGGATTCACCGTAATTTAGCAAGTTGAAAATAAAAATATGTTTGAAATTTTAAGAATTAATTATCGTTTAGCCCTTGGATTAACCCTCACAATGTGGGTCTATGGCTTGTATTTCTTGTTTTCAACACAATTAGCTCCTTATACTTGGGAGTTAAGATACCACCTATTAGGAATTAAATTGAATGAAGGTTTCAAATTATATGGAGATATCAAAGATAATACAAGCCCTATTTCTGCCTTATTTTATCGAATTATCTCAATTCTAAATATTCCTACAAATTGGAATATTTTTATTGCTTCTGGAATTATTGTTTTACAAGCATCTATTTTTCAACAAACAATCAAAAAATACAATATTATACCTAAAATCGGAATTATTCCCTTTATTCTTTATTTGGTGAGTTTTCACTTGTCCTACGAATTCTTTGTACCGGCCCCTGCCCTTTTAGGTTTAACCTTTTTATTACTGGCATGGAAAGAAATTACAGACCAACAAACAAGATTATTAACCAATGATAGGGTCTTTATCATTGGAATTTATGTTGGTATAGCCAGCTTATTTTTTTGGAGTTATACCATTTTTATTCTTTGGGCCATTTTAAGTCTAGTATTATACAGTGGTATCACCATACGACAAATAGTCTTAACTTTTGTTGGCTATGTATTCGTATTTGTAATCGCTGCAATGATCTTTTTATATAACGGAACATTAAGCTTAATGATTCAATTACTAAAAAAGTCAGCATTGGTATTTCAAACTCCTTTGATTCGAGATTGGCAACAAATTTTCATCGTTTTTTTACCTGCGATACTCTTTGGATTCATAGGACTTTGGAGTGTTGGTAGAAGCACCAAAATACGTGGTCATGCCCAAAAAGTATTTCAAAGTTATTTAATTTTCATCATTACTTCCTTTTTAGCATTATTCACCTTACCAGGATTATCAAGAGTTAATTTAATCTTTTTCCTACCTTCATTGGTATATTTTGGCCTTAACTCTTTTATTCTGCTTAAAAGATTTTGGCAAAAAGATGTCGTTTTTTTGATATTAATTTTGGGGACTGTAGCAAGCATGAATATCCAATCCAAATCGAATCATTTGGATCGATTAAAAAACAATCATTTGACTATTAGAAATGAAAAATTAATGGTATTTGGACCGCAAATTGAAGAATATCAAAACAATATTATGATTGGCCCCTTTCTTAATTGGGAACTATCAAAATACTTATTTGAAGGAATTAATGAATACAGGAATGTGATTGTTCTTTCCGATTTTATTAAAAAAGATCCTCCTACTTACATTTATGATCCAGAGGATAAATTTCAGATCCTTACCACTTTTTTACCGAAATTGAATAATCAATACCAGTTGGTAGAACCACATTTGTATAAAAAATCAAATTAATTACAAGTGATTTTATTCACTCTATCAAGATGCCTTCCTCCTTCAAAAGGAGTATCAATGAAAACCTGTAAACAAGCTTTAGCTTCTTCCAAAGAAATAAAACGAACAGGCAAACAAATGACATTTGCATCATTGTGCTGACGAATCAAAGCGGCTACTTCCGTATTCCAAGCTAGACCTGCTCGTATACCCTGATGTTTATTCGCAGTAATTGCTACACCATTGGCACTTCCGCACAACAGTAATCCAAAAGTAGTTTCACCTTTTTCAACAGATTCTGCCACGGGATGTGCAAAATCAGGATAATCGACAGAGTCTAAGGAATAGGCTCCAAAGTCTTTTACATCAATTCCCTGATCCTTTAAATATTGAATTAAATCAAATTTGTAAGCGAATCCAGCATGATCTCCACCCACTGCAAAAGTTATTTTATTAGTCATAAAAAGCAAGAATTTTCCCAAAGGTACAAGGATAAATCTTACATTTGCGAGTAACATAAGAATAAAAATGTGATAGCTAAATAGTTAAAAAACAAGAAGGATAAAATCAAAAAAGTATTTTCTGAAAGGAGGATGTGGATTTTTTCTTGTGAGTTGAAGTCCTAATGAGCAGTTCATGAGATTGATGGGTTTTTATGCCAATCATCTATCAAAACCGAATTTTTAATAGGTTATTTTTTCTTACTAAACGATTATTCAAGCCGATAAATCCTTTATTTTTTGAAATTCAACATTTCATCGGCGGTCAAAGCGTTGAAAGTAAATTGCTTTACCAATCCTCCTTTTTGAGCTAATTTAACACCCCATTCCATGTCTTTTAGGCCTTCTATTTGGTGAGCATCTGGATTAATGGATACAAATACACCTTTTTCCATTGCTTCATACAAATATCTCCAATCTACATCCAAGCGGTAAGGACTTGCATTCAATTCAATGGCAACTTTATTAGCTGCGCAAGCATCAATGATCTTAGACATTTGTAAAGGATATCCAGGCCTTGTTAACAATAATCGACCTGTAGGGTGACCTAAAATGGTGGTATATGGATTTTCGATGGCTTTTATCAAACGCACCATGGCCTTTTCTAAATCCATATTTAAACCCGCATGCACGGAGGCTACAACATAATCGAATGATGATAAAATATTTGCATCATAATCTAAAGAACCATCGGGTAAAATATCCGCTTCAATACCTTTCAAAATCCTAAAATCAGACCATTTTTGATTCAATTGATCAATCTCTTCATGTTGCTCTAGCACTCGGTCAGGCTTTAATCCTCCCGCATATGCCGCATATTGCGAGTGATCCGCTATACCAAAATAAGATAAACCTAGATTTCTACTCGCTTCTGCCATTTCCAACAAGGTATTTTTCCCATCAGAATAGGTGGAATGATTGTGCACACATCCTTTCAAATCAGCCCATTGAATCAATTCTTCATTCGTGTATTTTTCAGACCATTCAAACTCGGAACGACCTTCACGCATGGCAGGAATGATATAAGGTAATTGTTGACTGGTATAAATCTCTTCTTCAGTTGAAATGGATTTATTTTGGAACAACGTATAATAGTTAACCTTGGCTAAATGATCGGGGTGAGCAGACAATTGAAAGCACAGATTGACAAATTGATTTTCGTCTGCCATGTGAACCGAAATAGGAATAATATGCCCTTCAATTGAGCCTCTCCAAGTAAATGGCGAAGATTCTTGCACATTTTCATTCCAATGACTCATTGAATTGATCACTATTTGAGCACCAAAAAGATCATCTGTTTGAACAACAAAAACCAATTCGTCAATGACCTCTGTATTTCTTCTCAAATCTCCAGCAATTCCAACTTTTGCAAAATGCTGTGATAGTTCCGTTGATAGAAGTTCAGAAAGATAGGCTGCCTTATCAATGCGAAGCTTTTTATTATTTTGTTTTAAAAACAAAATATATGTCAAGACATTTTCTTGAACAGCTTTTCCAAATCCTTTTAATGTTTCTAAACGATTTTCTTGACAAGCCAAAAGTAAATCGTCCAATTCCGTAATTCCCAATTCTTGCCAAATAGAACGAACTTTTTTGGGGCCCAAACCTTTGATTTTCAACAATTGAAACAAGCCCGGAGGGGATTGTTCAATGATTTGCTCCAATTCAGCAGAACTTCCTTTTTGAGCAAAATCTTGGATTAATTTAACCACGGATTTACCTACGCCAGGAATGGAAAGTAATTCCTCTTCGCTTGCTTTCGCAATAGATTTCGGATATTTATCAATCCCACGAATAGCGAAAGACAAATTTTTACTCTTAAACTCATTGATGGCATGTACATCCCAAAGTTTCACTAAAAGTTCAAGTACATCTACAAGATCATCATTTTCCATGCTCAAAGATACGGAAAAGATGATTGATGTATGAAGTATGATGTAAGATGTATGAGGAATGTAGAATGTAGAATGAAGAATGTAGAATTAAAAATTTAGAATTACATCATACATCTTACATCATACATCTTACATCTTACGTCTTACATCATGCCTCAATTGCTAAATTGCAATTTTTCTATATAAAGAAGACTAATTACTTTCTATTTTTAAATTAATGCCTATTTTTTAAAAATAAATAAAAATAAAATTCTAAATTATTGCTATTGAAGCACCAATAAAATTTATGTCCATGGCAAATTTTAGTTTTAACAATTACGAAACGGAGGGCTATTTCGATGAAATGTTTACTCCAGAGGGTCAAGCAAGAGAGGGATATGCTCATTTTAAAGACCGAGTGGAACAACTAAGTGTAGAAGAATTTACGAGAAGACAGCTATCGGCGGAAAGAGCATTAATGGCCATGGGAATCACCTTTAATGTTTACGCTGAAAATGAAGGAACAGAAAGAATCATGCCTGTAGATATCATTCCTCGGATTTTGAATGCAAGTGAATGGGAAAAGTTAGAAAGAGGTTTAAAACAAAGAATTACCGCATTAAATTTATTTTTAGCAGATATCTATTCTGATCAAAAAATCATCAAAGATGGAATTATTCCAAAGGAGGTTATTTATTCATCTAAGCATTTTTTGGCCCCATGTATGGGAATTAAACCTCCCAAAAACATTTGGATTCACATCACGGGAACCGATTTGATTAGAGGAAAAGATGGAGATTACATGGTATTGGAAGATAACTTACGTTGCCCATCCGGAGTTTCTTATATGCTGGAAAACAGAGAATTATTAAAGCAAACCTTTCCTGAAGTAGTTGCTAAAACGCAAATAAGACCCATTTCAGATTATCCACACAAATTATTGCAAATGTTGCAATACATCAGTGATAGACCCAATCCAACAATAGTTGTTTTAACTCCAGGAATATACAATTCTGCCTATTTTGAACATTCTTATTTAGCACAACAAATGGGTGTTGAATTGGTGGATGCCCGCGATTTAGTGGTACATGATGGATATGTGAAAATGCGAACGACCAAAGGCTTTGAAATTGTAGATGTAATCTACCGAAGAATTGATGATACTTATTTGGATGCAACAACATTTAATCCAGATTCTTTGATAGGTATTCCAGGTATTTTTGATGTCTATAAAAATGGAAAAGTAGCTTTAGCCAATGCCCCAGGAACAGGAGTAGCAGACGATAAAGTTATTTATGCCTATACTCCTAAAATCATTAAATATTATTTGGGAGAAGACCCCTTTATCCCAATAGTAGAAACCTATATTTGCGGTGAAGAAAAAGACAGAAATTACGTCCTTGCAAACATCGAAAAATTAGTTGTAAAAGAGGCGAATGAGGCAGGTGGTTATGGAATGCTGATTGGCCCCAAATCAACCAAGGAGGAACAAGAAAAATTCAAACAATATATTTTAGAAAATCCAAGAAACTACATAGCCCAACCGACCATTTCTTTGTCAAGGGTTCCTTGTTTAATTGATGATCACACAGAGGGAAGGCACGTAGACTTGCGGCCATATATTTTATACGGCGATGAAGTTCAGGTGATTCCAGGAGGATTGACCCGGGTAGCTTTGAGAAAAGGTTCTTTGGTTGTTAATTCTTCACAAGGCGGTGGGTCAAAAGATACTTGGGTACTTTATTGAATTTGATTTCTTAAAATATCTTCCATGCTTTCTCTTTTACGGATCAATTTAGCTTGGCCGCCATCAATCAAAACTTCGGCGGGTAAAAAACGTGAATTGTAATGAGAAGCCATGGTAAAACCATAGGCGCCGGCGTTGGCAAAAGCAATCACATCTCCTTCTTTGACCAAATTTAATGCTCGCTCATTTTGTTTACCATCAAAACCAAAGGAGAACGTATCGGTTTCACAGATATTTCCTACTACACGATAATCCTCTTTTTGAGTTTCATCCGTATTCGAGGCATTAAAAATATAGTGAAATGAACCATACATCATCGGACGTATCAAATGATTCAGTCCAGTATTTAATCCCAAAAAGGTTTTTATGGGATCTTTTTTGATTACGGTTGCGCTTGCTAAAAAAGTACCAGCTTCACTGACTAAAAACTTACCTGGCTCCACCCATAATTTTAATTTTTTGCCATATTTTTGACAAAAATCTAAAAAAGCTCCTCCCATTCCTAGTCCAACAGCCATCATATCTACTCCAGGATCTTCGGGAGAATAAGGAACTTTAAAACCTCCTCCTAAATCAATTAATTCAAGGTCGTTAAAATCGCTAGCAAACTCAAAAATGGCCTTGGCAGCTTCTTGAAAAGTATAACTATCTTTGATATCTGAACCCGTATGTTGATGTAAACCAATGACTTTGATACTATATTGTTTAACTAAAGCTAATATTTCTGCTTTTTGATGAATGGAAATTCCAAATTTTGACTCAGGATGAGCGGTCATGATTTTCTCATTTCCGCCACCAAAAACGTGAGGTTTGATTCGAATAAGACAAGGTTTTGCTGAGCCATATTTTTGACCAAACTTTTCCAAGACGGATAAATTATCTAGGTTGACAATGGCACCTTTATCTACCGCATACTCAATTTCAGAAAAATCAACCCCACTTGGCGTAAAGGTTATGGAAGATCCTTCATAACCCGCCATTAATCCTAATTCCAATTCTTGAGGTGAAACAACATCTAATTCGACACCCTCCTCCCTCATTAATCTTAAAATTGACAAGTTTGTATTGGCCTTACAAGCGTATTTTATGTGCAAAGGAATTAGATCAAAACTGGCTCTTAAAACTGAAATTTTTTCTCTAATTTTGTCGGCGTCATATACATATAAAGGGGTACCAAATTCTTGTGCTAAATTAACTAAAGGAATTCCTTGAATTGAATAATATGCCATTTGCTTGAAATTAAGGCACAAAGATAATCTAAACTTTTGATCAATGGATTCAAATTCAATATTTAAAACCATAATTATATCATTTTGTATAATCATTTTTCTTCATCCCCTATCCATTTTTGCACAAATAAAAAGTGGTCCTATGTTGGGATATTCGGAAATGAAAGAAGTGGTAGTTTGGATTCAAACCCTACAATCAGCCAAAGTTGAATTGAGATATAAAGAGAAACAAACAAACCAAATTCATCGTTCAGATATTGTTACAACACAAAAAAGTACCGCATTTACAGTAAAATTAATTGCAGATGAAGTCACTTATGGTAAGAAGTACGACTATGAAATTTGGGTTGATAATAAAAAAGTCGACTTTGATTATCCTTTGGAATTTCAAACCCAAGATTTATGGCAATACAGAAAAGATCCATCCAACTTTTCATTTGTATTTGGATCTTGTAATTACATCAATGAACCCGAAACAGATAGACCAGGAAGACCCTATGGTGGAGCCAATGAAATTTATCAAGCCATTTATGATAAAAAACCTGATTTTATGATTTGGGGAGGTGATAATTTTTATTACCGAGAGCCGGATTGGAACAGTAGAACGGGTATGATTCACCGAAATGATCATACTAGAGGGCAAAAATCAGTGCAAGCGCTTCTAGCCAATACTCATCATTATGCCATTTGGGATGACCACGATTATGGCCCCAATGATTCAGATAGATCCTTTTCTAACAAATACACCTCTTTGGAATTATTTAAATTATATTGGGCCAATCCTAATTATATTTTTCCAAATGAAGGCATTACAGGACAATTTCAATGGTCGGATGTGGAGTTTTTCTTGATGGATGATCGTTGGAATAAAGCACCTAATGACTTGGAGGATTCGAGTAAAGATTATTTTGGGCAAAAGCAATTGAATTGGTTATTGGATGCACTTACAGCTAGTAAAGCGACATTTAAAATAGTAGTAAATGGTGGTCAAATCATTAATCCAGCCAAGATTTATGAAAACATGGCTAATTATGAACAAGAAAGAAATCAATTATTACTTGGGATTCAAAAAAGAAAAGTTCCCGGTGTGCTATTTCTTTCAGGAGATAGACATGTTTCCAATTTATGGAAACTCAATCGAGAAGGAACATATCCATTATATGATTTAACAGTGAGTCCATTTACTGCTGGTGGAGCTAAATCGCATGCATTAGATAAAAATTCAAACTTGGTGGATGGCACAACGATTGAAGACAGAGCATTTTCAAAATTATCCGTTAAAGGTCCTTTGAATGATCGTATATTAACGATTACTTTGTATTCGCCGACGGGTAAAGAATATTGGACTAAAGAAATAAAAGCAAAAGATTTGAAATAAGATGGAAGTAGTATTAAATAGAATTGATCAAGATTTTCACTTTCAAGCGATGGGAAGCTCTCCCGTACCAGTTCATATCGATGCTGCTGAGGGAATAGGAGGACATAATGCCGGTGCTAGACCGATGGAATTACTCTTAATGGGTTTAGGAGGATGTACTGCCATCGATGTGATTTTAATCTTGAAGAAACAACGTCAACAAGTAGAGGATTTTCAAATCAGAATTAGCGGTACAAGAGAAAAAATTGAAGGAACCGAGAAAACTCCATTTCGTGCCATCAATATTCAATTTGAACTGAAAGGAGAAATTAGTGGACCAAAGGCGTTAAAAGCCATTGAATTGTCCATGGAAAAATATTGCTCAGCAACTGCTCAATTAGAACCCAGTTCAAACATTACATATAGCCTATTGATCAACGGGCAAAAAATCGAAGCGTAAAAATGAAGGCATATTTAGATCTTTTGCAACATATAAAATCTCAAGGTACTTTTAAATCTGATCGCACAGGAACGGGAACAACAAGTGTTTTTGGCTATCAAATGCGATTTAATTTGGAAGAAGGATTTCCTTTAGTAACAACCAAAAAAACGCATTTAAAATCCATCATTTATGAACTACTTTGGTTTTTAAAAGGGGAAACAAATATTGCCTATTTGAAAGAAAACAATGTACGTATTTGGGATGAGTGGGCTGATGAGAATGGAGATCTAGGACCTGTGTATGGAAAACAATGGCGTTCGTGGGAAGCGGCAAACGGACAAGTAATTGACCAAATCAAAGATGTTATTCATACCTTAAAAACGAATCCAGATTCTAGAAGAATCATTGTTAGTGCTTGGAATGTGGCAGATTTACCAAAAATGGCTTTAATGCCTTGTCATGCTTTTTTTCAGTTTTATGTAGCAGATGGAAAGCTTTCTTGTCAATTATACCAACGATCAGCCGATGTGTTTTTAGGTGTTCCATTTAACATCGCGAGTTATGCTTTATTAACCATGATGGTAGCTCAGGTTTGTGATTTAGGTTTAGGTGATTTTGTTTGGACGGGTGGCGACACTCATTTATATTCCAATCACATGGAACAGGTGGAATTGCAGCTGAGTAGGGAACCAAGAGCTTTGCCAACTATGAAAATCAATCCAGATGTTAGAAATATCTTCGATTTCAAATTTGAAGATTTCACTTTGGAAGGGTATGATCCATATCCTGGTATCAAAGCTCTAGTGGCAGTTTAGATGAGGTAATAGGTAATAGGTAATAGGTAAATCATACATCTTACATCTTACATCATACATCTTACATCGAAATAATTTCCTCAATCAAATCCTCAGCCCTTAGCCCATTCGCTTCTGCTTTATAGTTTGGGATGATTCGGTGTTGTAAAACAGGAATTGCCACGGCTCTCAAATCCTCTAAATTAGGAGAAAAACGACCATGGATAATTGATCGACACTTAGCTGCTAGTATTAAATTTTGTGAAGCTCTAGGACCAGCACCCCATGAAATATATTGTTTTGAGGTATTGGAAGCAATCTTTGAGTTCGGACGAGTAGCTTGTACCCATTGAACTGCTTTTTCGATTAGCTGATCAGTTACTGGAATACGTTGAACTAAAGCTTGATAATCCAATAATTGGTGAATAGATAATACTGCTTTGGATAAGGGTTCTTCCACATTATTAGACATTCTTACAACAGCAAGTTCTTCTTCGTAAGATGGATAATCCAATTTTAACATGAACAAAAAACGATCTAATTGCGCCTCAGGCAAAGGGTATGTTCCCTCTTGTTCAATGGGATTTTGAGTCGCTAAAACAAAAAAAGGATTCGGTAATTCATGACTGATACCAGCCACAGAAACAGTATGTTCCTGCATGGCTTCCAATAATGCCGATTGCGTTTTGGGAGGCGTCCGATTTATTTCATCAGCTAAAATAATGTTAGAAAAAATAGGGCCTTTATTAAAAATAAAATTTCTTTGATTATCTAATAATTCAGAACCGATTATATCTGAAGGCATCAAATCAGGAGTAAATTGAATTCTTCTATAATCAAGATCAATTAAGGAAGATAGCGTTTGAACCAAACGAGTCTTGGCTAATCCCGGCACTCCGACCAATAAGCAATGGCCTCTGGAAAACAGTGCATTGATAAGAAGTTCAACTACTTTATTTTGTCCTACAATTCGCTTAGAAATTTCATTTCTAAGCAATTCATAATCCATAAATAAATTCTCCGCTAATTGAACATCACCTTGCATATTTACTCGGTTCTAGGCTCACCACTTAATATTTTACAATCGGTATAATCCTCATCTATAAAAATGAAAACATCCTTTTTGGCAGAAATAAACCAATTATCAATGACATCATTTCTTTTGCGACTCAAAGCGATGGTAGCTAATTTTTGATAATCGTCTTTCAGATTAGCATAATGAGGAGCATGTTTTATTTTGTAGTACAAGATTCTTACAGCACTTCTTCCGTCTTCGGTACGGTACGGTATTGGTTTTGAGATAGTACCGACTATCATTGAATCTAAGGAGAAATATAAACCAGGTTCCATACTACTATCAAATGGGATACGAGAAGTACGCGTACTTGGATCTAAAATCATTCCACCAGCATCTTGAGTAGCTTTATCTTCAGAATGAACGGAAGCGGCTTGTTCAAATTTCAAAGAATCTCTTTGAATCAAAATTCGAATACTGTCCAAAAACTTGGTTGATTCCGATAAATCCAATTTTTGATAATCAGGTCTCAATAAAATGTGACGCGCTCTATATTCTTGGCCACGAGTCTCTAATAATTGAATAAGGTGAAATCCAAATTCAGATTCCACAACATCAGACATCATGTTAGGCTTTAATTTCAAGGCTGCCGCTTCAAAAGGAGCTACCATTTGACCACGTTTTGAAAATCCAAGATCTCCTCCTCTTTTTCCGCTTCCTAAATCTTCTGAGTATAGTTTAGCCAATTCTTCAAAGGAATCTCCTTTTTCAATTCGTTTTTTATATTCCAATAATTTATTGATTAAATCCTGCTTTTCATTGGCATTGGGTTTAGCTAAACGAACAATATGACCCACTTCTACTTCTGATGGTAAATACGGTAAAGAATCTTTCGGGATTGTATTGAAAAAAGCAGCAACTTCCTTTGGAGTAATTTTTACGTCTTCTGAAATTTTCTCTTGCATCTTTCTGCCTGTCAATTGCTCTTTCAAAGAAGTCCTCAAATCTTCCTTCAGATTAATAATTGATTTACCAAAAGCTTCAACAATTTTTTTGGTAGATCCATATTGTTGTTCCATTTGTTCCATCCTTGCATTCAATTCAGCCTCAACTCTTTTGTCTTCCACAATTACTGAATCGATTTCAGCTTTGGCTAACATTAATTTATTGATGACTAAACTTTCAAGAATTTGGCATTTGCCCGGGGTATTTGGCTGACCACTTGCCTGGTATTGTTGATATTGTTGTTCAACTTCTGATTTTAAAACAAAATGATTATCTACTTTGGCTATAATCTTGTCTAATACTGTCCCTTTTGTTTCTTCTTGGGAATAGGTCAATGTACTTACTAAGATCATTCCTAACACATAAACCCACTTGGTCAATTTCATCATATCAATTTCTATTGCATTAATTTTTGTAATTCTTCCTGTTGAATTATGACAGGATTCGCGCTTTTTAAATTCTCCATCCACTCTTTTTCCAACTTAACTTGCAAGTTACGAATAATTGCGCTTCTTGACTCATCAAAACTCTTAATTCGTTCAGGTTCCGATTTAATTATTTCCACATAAACATTTCGACCCTTGAATTCAATGTTTCTTTTTCCCAATTTAGACTCCATGGCATCTACAAAAGTATTATCCCCTTTGTAAAAATAATCTTCCTTAGCTTCCAAACTATTTGGTTTGATCAAATTAAAACGTTTAACTACATCTCCCATCGACTCAGAATAAAATTTAAAACTTACACGAGCATTTTTGGATTTATCTGTTTTTGAGATTGGACTTAATTTCCCTTCTTCCTTTTCGATGAACCGAGTTGACAAAATTCCTTTTTTAGCAACTTCTTTCACCACTTTATCGATACGAGATGTGATGAGTGAATCAGGCTCTGTTGCATCAATATGACCACTTACTTCTAGTTGATAATCACTATTTTTCAACATCAATAATTGAAGTTCTGTAAGTAGTTTGCTGGCATTATCTGACAAAATACTCGTACCTAATTTAAAATTAAGAACAGGAAAGCGTTTATTCATGGGATAGGGTGCCGACTTCAATAAATCCAATGCGTCCGTTAAAGTTTTAGGACTATCAGCATTGATGTATTTAGCGTACACTCTATTTGGTAAAATAAATTGAGAAGCATTTTCTCGGTAATAATTAGCCTGATTCAATGAATCCAAGGACGGTTCAAAAATCTTCATTTCCGTAATTTTACTAAATAAACTTCCCTCTAAAAACTCCAACATTTGATCCTTAAACGCAGGATATTTCTTTTCCAATTGTTGTTCTTCCAGTTTTAGTGTGTTCTGATCTATGAATTCATCTAACCATTCCAACTCGGAAATACTTGGTAAAAAGCCTAATTCCTTCAACTTTATCTTTTGTTGAGAAACAATGAAATTATAAAAATCTTGAACGGAAAATGCCTTGTTTGAGATGGAAAATAAATTAGCCTTTAAAAAGGGTTCATCACCGGTGCGGTCTCTAGTAAAACGATCAATCGCATTTTTTTTATTTTGTTCATCAATCACCAAATTGTTTTCTTTTCTCACTCGCCTCATAAAAGCGGTACGAATTAAATTAGCACGATCTGGATCAGCAATGATTTTTTGACGAAGAAACTCGCTCATTTCATCGAAAGTCAATAAGGGCTTTTTGTCTAATAATTTGAAAATTTGCCAACCTAAATTTGTCCTAATAGGCTTTGAAACATCTCCCAAACGTTGTAATCCAAATAATTTATCTTGTAACTCTTCACTCAAATCTGATGAATAATACCATCTTCTTAACTCACCACCCCGACCAATGGAATAGGGATCTTCAGAATAATTCTTACAAACAACTTCAAAAGTTTCACCCGTTTTCAAATAAGCTTCCACCTGATCAATTTTATTTTTAGCTTCTACTTGCAAATTAGTGTTGGAATTCACTGCAATAGAAACCAAAATATGAGCCAATCGAATTTTACCTTGATTCGGTCTTTGTTTCAATAATTTAATAATATGATAACCCGTTTTTGTCCGAATAGGCTTTGAATATTCACCTAAACCCAAGGAATAAAAGGAATTTTCAAAGGAATACTGAGTTTGCAAAGAGGTTAAATACCCCAAATTTCCTCCTTTTTGAGCAGTTAACTCATCTTCCGAAAATTTTAGAACCAAGGCTGAAAATTCTTCCCCTGATTTTAATTTTTTATAAATATTTTCTATTTTCCGAAAAGCGACAAGTGTGTCTCCTGGACTAGGATTTGAAGGAATTTTGACCAGTATGTGCGCAACTTGTTTCTCATCTTTTAAACGCGAATAAGCCTCTTTCACTAATTCATCTACTTTTTCATTTTCAATCAAATAGGGATTCGCTAACTCTTTTCTAAAACTTTGATATTCATCTTGAAAACCAGGAGATTCAGGAATTTTAGCTAATTCAGCTGCTAATATTTTATAATGATAATCAATATAGTCCTTTAAAAACTTATCCTTGTTATCAGCTCTAATACTATCACTTTCAACTAAGCGAAGGTAATCACTTAAAAAACGCTCAGAACTGATTTTTTTGGGCCCAATTTGAATGGGTGAATTATTTTGAGCAAACAATATTCTTGTTGACAAGAAAAAGGTTAGCAAAAAAAATTGACTAAAAAGACGCTTTAATAACATACTGTTTGATTTAGAGCAATTAAAACATATAAACGTTTTAAGGCCTACAAAATTACAAATTATCCTTGATAAATTGGATTAATTCATCAATCCAAGGCTTTTATTTGATAGTTAAACTGATAATCATAACTATTAATACCCTTTCTCCCCCCCTTCCAATTGATTCGCTTAAATCTTTCCACTTTGCCTTTAGGAATTTCCTCGAAAGGCCATATTAATTCAGAGACCCCTAAAAGGTCATTTTGATCAAATTTAGATAAGAAGACCATCCCCAAACCACCCGCTCTCGTTCCCCACAAAAACCATCCTAAAGGATTACTCAAAGAACTCCATTCCGCTAAAGCTATGGGAACCTGAAGAATTCCTCCGAAGGTATTCACTTGATTCAATGTTTTAGAAATTTCTTCGTAATTATCTATCTCCCACAATGAAAGCTGTACTCCTATTTTCTGATTTTTTTCGACCTTGATAGAGGGCAAAACTAAGGAATCCAATGCTATCTTTTGACCCTGCTTTACGTTTTCCATTTTTTTTATACCAGCAAAGCTTTGGATCAATTTGTTATTTTCAATTAATGAAATGGAATAATTCAATAATAACTCGTCTGAAAAAGTTATATTTTCTTGAATATCAATGGCTGTAATACTTGCTAGTTGTAAGCTTACTACCTTTTTTTCTTTCTTTATCAGGACCTTCTGCTGAATAGTGGCATTGGTTTTTGTTTGAACCAATGGAATGGATTTTTTTTGGCAAGAATTAATTATCCCAACAAACAACAAATAAAACACCCATTTTTTGTTCATATAAATGCTTCCGGCTCTTGCTGAGTCAAACAGTGAAAACTTCCTTGTCCCCAAATAATTTCTCTAGCAGACAAACCGATAACTGGGCGATCTTTGAACAAACTTGACAAGGTTTTCAAGGCAAATTCATCTTGTGGACAGTTAAAAATGGGCACAATCACTGCTGCATTGCATATATAAAAATTAGCATAAGAACCTGGTGCCCTGAATTCATCAATTACGACAGGATCAGGCATTGGAATTTCAATGATATTCAGGGTTTTTCCTGAAAGCAATTTCATTTCTTTCAGTTCTTTTAAATTTTGTGCCAAAACCGCATGGTTATCATCCTCTTCTTTGGGTTCCACCATGGTTATTACGGTGTCTTCATTAACAAAACGAACCGTATCATCAATATGTCCATCGGTATCATCCCCAACAATACCATCAGAAACCCATAAAACCTGTTCAACTCCATAGTAATCACACAAATAAACTTCTATTTGTTCTTGTGTTAAATGTGGATTACGATTTTTATTCAATAAACAAGACCTACTAGTTAAAACAGTACCGGCGCCATTGAATTCCACCGACCCTCCCTCCATGATGATTCCCGGACTAACAATGGGCAATTGCATTTGCTTAGAAATGGCTTTTGGTAAATCGTTGTCATCATTGAATGGAGGATATTTACCTCCCCAAGCATTGTAAGCCCAATCCAACATCATTCTTTCTGTACTCCCTTTTTTTATTAAAAAAGCTGGCCCATGATCTCTGCACCAAGCATCATTCGTGGGGTGAATATGAAATTGAATTTTTAATGGGTCAATTCCATAAATAGGTAATTGACTTGAAATAAATTCCTTTAAATGTTCATTATGAACATTTAAATTTACTTTTTCTCCTTTGGAAATAGCTTTAATTAAAGCAAAATATTCAGGATACATCTTTTCTAATTTACCTTCCTGCCAAGAGTGATCATTATGAGGAAATGTCAACCACGTAGAAACATGTGGATGCCACTCAGCAGGAAAATAAAATTTATTCAATTTGGGCTTATTCACTTTCATTATAAATTCTTTTGCGATAGAATGCGCAAACCTTCCAAAGTAATTAATTTATTAACCTCATCAAAATAAGATTGGAGTGGGGTTAAAATAGACGATAAGCCTCCCGTTGCCAATACTTTTATATGATGTCCTTTTTCCTCCTTTACTCGATGAATCATTTCCTTAACCATTCCTACATAACCCCATAAAATCCCCGCTTGAATAGCTGAAACAGTATCAAATCCGAGTGCCGATTCAGGAACCTCTAAAGGTACTTCTGGTAATTGAGCGGTTTGTGAAAACAAAGATTTTACCGCCGTTTTTAGGCCTGGTGCAATCGAAACTCCTTCAATTTTTCCCTCAGAATTGATGAAAGTGAAAGTCAATGCTGTTCCAAAGTCTACAACCAAAACTTCTGTTTTATAATAATCATAAGCATAAACCGAATTGGCTACTAGGTCGGAACCAATTTCATCGGGACTAATTACTTGAATAGGAAAATCGGGGGAAGTATATAATGCACTGCTTAATACTTGAGCTCGAATTCCCAACCAAGATTCCAATCCCCTTTGAATTTGTGGCAAAATACTTGGCACAACACATGAAATAGTTAATTTATCTGGTTTAATACTACCAATCTGTTTTTCCATCCATTCTTGCCGAATCCAAATTTCCATCCTTGAGGCAGTCCATGGCTGATGGGTCTGAGTACGTAAGATATTTTTCCAGTTTCCATCCTCATGAAAGCCAAAAACTATGTCTGTATTACCTATATCTACAACTAATAACATTTTGCTTATTTAAAATAAATCCTTTTCTAAACCTCCTGATAAAATGGGAAAACGTAACCATGATTTAGGATCCAAACTATAATCATCCACATGAAACCCAGGAGCATACCTTTCTCTCTTCCATTGATTCCTAGCCCAAAGTCTAAAATATCGTTGACAAAATTCCATTAATTTTTCATCTGAAAAAGCATTTTCATATTCTTTTTTCAAATTTTGAAGACATTCCTTAGGAGATTTTTTATCATAAAATGCCCAACGTTCAATAGAATTTAAAATAGGATAAGGCATCAAATCATCTTCATCAACCTGTTTACTTTCCACTGGCCTCAACTCTGCGCTGGGCTCTAATTGATTAACACTAGATAAACCTGTCACCCTTAAAGTTCCGTTCAGACCTTTCTCCTCCAACCACTTTAACCACGTCCGTACAAAGCTTTTATCTATTCCTGCAATGGGCGAAATTGAACCCGAGGTGTCACCATCCATAGTAGCATAGCCTACACTTGCTTCAGAACGATTCGAAGTTGCTAGCAACAAAGCATTTTTAATATTGGCCAACATCCATATACTTGGGCTTCTAACCCGAGCTTGAACATTTTGTAAGGCAATATCATCCTTTTCCCAAGTTAAATCTCTTTGTAAAACTCCTTCAATCTTATTTCGATAACCTTCAACGAGACCATCAATTTCAATCTCAAAATGCTCTGAATGAATAAAATCAGCCAGATTAAAAGC
>Ga0114962_10001379_pt1 | contig 21026 bp, 20 predicted proteins | sample C_130820_MF_Meta_FD_87017 | JGI IMG/M metagenome (GOLD analysis project Ga0114962, IMG submission 87017) | Freshwater microbial communities from Lake Croche, Canada to study carbon cycling - C_130820_MF_MetaG | ecosystem: Environmental > Aquatic > Freshwater > Lake | place: Lake Croche, Canada... | reverse complement strand
GGTCGCATCGTTATTCACGGCCTGCTTCCACGGAATACTATGGGCTCCGGGAATATGACCTCCACGCAGCACTCCCTCTTGGGGATATTCGGGCATGTGGGTGACAAGTCCCTTGAATTCGCCTGGAGATCGGACATCGATCAGGGGAAGTTTTCCTAGGCTCTGGGCAAGGGCATCATCATAAAAGGCCCTGATTTCGGCATCACGACGCCTTGAAGGGGTCGGATAGGCCGTCTCCTCATAATGGGGAACCTCACGAGTCAGAGGTCTTCCCTCATCGATCCACTTCTCGCGTCCTCCATCCATGATCTTGACCTTCTCATGACCGAAGAGGCGAAAAACCCAAAGGGCATAGCAGGACCACCAGTTCGATTTGTCTCCGTAGAAAATGCAGGTTGTTTCGGGTGTGATTCCATTCCTTGAGCAGAGTGCGGCAAAGGTGTCGGGCTGAATGTAATCACGAACCGTGTGATCCTGGAGATCGCGCTGCCAATCGATATGCACGGCCCCAGGAAGATGACCCATATCATAAAGCAGGACATCCTCGTTGCTCTCGATAATCCGGATGCCGGGATCTTTCAGATGGTCGGCAATCCATGACGTTGTGACAAGTGCATCGGGATGCGCGTAAGTGCTGTCTATACTCATCTCTTCTTTTTAACCATTATAGGGATTGGGGTCAAACCCCCTCCTCCATTGAAAAGAAACAAAACGGGCGCCGAATTTCTTCAGCGCCCGTATCCTCGGGGAGGAAATTTTTGGAAACGCTTATTTCTTCTTTTTCAGGAGAGGAAGACCGGTGCGCTCGTTCTCGGAGATTTCATAACCTTCGGGAAGTGCATCGATAGCACCTTCCTTGGGCTCACCACCGAAGTAGTAAAGGGTCACCTTCTGCCCGCCACGAAGCTCTTGGAGGCGTTGATGAAGGAAATAGGTTTTTCCACTTTTCTTGCTGACTGCGCTGAATGACATGGTATCGGGTCCTTTCTTTGGTTGGGGGTCTTTTGTTTGTGAATGATTAGATGAGACCTGCTTTCGAGAGGGTAGCATGGGCACCGTTCTTCGTAATTGTCTTCAGGGCACGGGCCGTAACCTTAACGGTCACAAACTTCTTGAGTTCGGGAACCCAGATGCGCTTGGTGCGAAGATTCGGGGTAAAGTAACGCGGAGTCACGGCAGTGACATGCATGCCAATACCACCTTTTTTCTTGGCAAGACCTCTGCGGTGGATTTTAGAGCCGCGCACTGGGCGCGAACCGGTAATAGAGCACTTTCTGGACATAATGAAATTGGTTGAGTTGTAGATAAGGTCAGTTGTCGCTCTCAGGGTCAAGGATTTTTAAGGCAAATCTCACTGTTGCATGAGAATTTCTTCCTGCCGCAGCACCAACTCGGAGATCCCTCGGCGTCCATAATCCAGCATAGTAGCCAACTGGTCATCACCGAAAACATTCTCCTCCCCCGAGGCCTGCAACTCAATAAACTCAAGATTTCCAGTCATCACAAGATTGAGATCGACTTCGGCATCCCTATCTTCGGGATAGTCCAGATCGAGAAGAACCTCGGAACCGACAATGCCAACACTCACGGCAGCGATCTGTCGAAATACGGGGGTCTTGGTAAGTTTCCCCTCCTTCACCAATTTATTGCAAGCAAGGGCAATGGCGACGCTGGCACCGGTGATGGATGCCGTACGTGTCCCTCCATCGGCCTGAAGGACGTCGCAATCAACCCAGAGTGTTCTGGAACCGAGGCCCTCAAGATCGATTCCAGCGCGAAGGGATCTGCCAATGAGTCTCTGGATCTCGGTGGAGCGACCATCGACCTTGCCCCGAGAACTATCACGCTGCTTTCTGGGTGCCGTGGAATAGGGAAGCATTGAGTACTCAGCGGTCAGCCAACCCCCTATGACACCCTGCTCTTTCATCCAACGAGGCACACCCTCCTCGATGCTGGCGGCGCAGAGAACCTGAGTATGCCCAAAGGAAACCAGCACGGAGCCGGAGGCTTGGGGCGCAATGCCGGTCTGAAAGGTGACTTCCCTAAGTTTGTCGGAAGCCCTGTTGTTGGAGCGTGAGCGTGCAGTCATGGAGGCGGAGACTTACTCCTGTGGGCTCGGAGATCAAGAAGATCCTTTTTTGATTTTACCTGGTCGCTGGATTATCCCTGATCGGTTGATGTGCATCAAAGGCAGGAAGCACCCGTGTCTGAATGATCTGTGCCATCGAGGGATCACCGGAGTGCTCATAGGCTAATGCTGCCATGGTGGCAACCCGGGAGGCCTCATCAAAAACACCGCATTCTGCCAAGGACGCGGCATAGGTGAGAAGGAAGAGTGGAACCTGCGCGCGCGTTGCCTCCACGATCTGTTTGGAAAGGGCTGTAGCTTCCTGCCCGTTGCGGACTGTGGCGTCGGGGTGCGTGGCTAGAAGCCAGGCCAATGAGCGCTGATCCTGGAGGTCACCCGGGTCGATCTGCATCGCAAGCCGGTAAACTTGAGCTGCCTTTGCAGGATCGCCATTCATCAGCAGCACCGCCGCTAGGTTGCGTGCCGCTCCGGTTGTTGCCCTGACCTGGAGAGACTGCTGGAACCCTTGGATTGCTTCCTGACGGCGTCCCATTTTCAAGAGGGTGAGAGCCATGTCATTATAGGCTTCGGCATTCGAGGGACGCAGATGAATCGCCTCCAGGAATTCCTTCAAGGCTTCGGGAAGTTTCCCCTGGGCATCCAAGGTGCAGGCATAATTATGGCGGGACTTCCAGCTCGTCGGATTGCGGGCCAGTGTTGCAGGAAAGAAAAACTCTCCGGCTTCCCATTGCGGTATCTGAAGGAGCGTCAAGACAATCCAAAATGGAAGAAAAACAACCGCCAGAAGAATGGCAATCCTGGGACGCGCTTCATAAATTAACATGGCAAAAGCAAGAGCTGGCCCGAGCATCCCGACATAGAGATACCGATCACTAACCGTTGAAACGACTTGAAAATTGAAGGGAATAAGGCCGAGCATCGGGAGCACACCGATTACCATCAGTGCGGCAGGAAGTAGGTAGGAACGGAGTTTTTTAAAGAACGCCAGCAAGAATGCGAGAAGTGATGGAATCAGCCAACTCCAGTAAAGAACACCTGCCTCCATGAGAGAGTTTGGGGAACGTCCATAGTCGGCACAGAGACCCCAGGGATCCGCTGGCCAGAGAAGCTTCCAGATGTAAAAAAAGATTGCGTCACCTGCCACCAGAGGCCTTGCCCAGAGAGGCACCAGGGAACGGGCAAGTTCAGCAGCAGGCTGCGCCTTGGACGTCATCATCACTTCCAAGACGGCTATGATAAACCAGGGGATCAGCCAGAGCAGCGGCTTTAGTGGACGACTCCGTACCCGTAAAAGCCAGAGGCCGCAGAGAAGAGCCAGTGCTGGCGTGACGACGCTCCCCGGCTTGGAACCGAAGGCCAAGAGTAGCAGAATAGTCGCGGCGATGTATCGGAAGCCCTGGCGGGTGTTTCTTCCTAAGTGATCAAGCCAGGAAAGGAAAAGAGCAAGGGCTGCCAGAGAAAATGCACCACCCAGAAGGTCTCGTAATCCCGAGACCCAAGCGACCGCCTCGACCTGGATCGGATGAAGACCGAAGGCAAGGGCACCAGCCGCAGATGCCAGAACGATACGTGGTGAAGTAATCGAATCTGTAGAAAAGCGAGCACCCAGCATTCTACGAACAATGAGAAAAACCATCCCCGTGGAGAGGAGATGGATAGTAAGATTCGTTCCGTGGAAAAGCGAGGCATTGATCGGCCCGTAACTGATGCTTGTCCCGGCCATGATACGTGAAAGGGCGACAAGCCCAGCCCAAACGGAATACGTGACGGGAATATAGAGCTGCTGGAAGGGACCCTTCCAAAAAGTGGCCATACTTCCCCATGAAAGCGGCGCATAGAGGGGATTCCGATGGATATTGGTGTCATCGTCCCAGAATGGCAGAAAATGAAAGCTCAGGATCTGAGCGTAGGCAGAAGCCACTATGAGGAGCACAACCCCAAGGAGAAGACTGGAAAACCAAGTCCTGGAGGAAATCCAAACAAAAAACAATCGCGGTCTACTCATGATTGATCCGAAATCCATACAGCAGGAGGAGTTCGGTTGGCCAGCACCCGTTCCGTGACTCCTTTTAAACCTGCATTCGGCGCGGGATCGGGAATAGCAATGAAATCCGCAAGAGCCCCCGGGGAAAACTCCCCTAGCCTTCCAGCACGACCGATCGCGGAAGCGGGGGTTGTCGTCGCCATGGGAAGAATTTCACTGGGATCAAGCCAAGGGAAAGAATCGGACAGAGCCCTCATTTCAGCAAACATATTGAGGTCCTGGTTACTGGCCAGACTGTCGGTTCCCAAGAGAAGAGGAATTCCGCTTTCGCGGAAGAAATTCAAATCAAATGGAGGTCGATCGAAAAACGCATGGGTTCTGGGACAATGCACCACGGGATAATGTCCTGCCGTTTGCTTCAGCAACTCCCGGTCTTTACTAACGAGCTGATTCATGTGCACCAAGATCGACCCTTTGGGAACAAGCTCACTTTGCAACACTGTCTGAACGGGGGTCATACCGAGACAATCATCCATCGGTCGTCCAATGGAGCGTAAAAATTCATAGAGAGGCCCCTCCCCCTTTGCAAACATGAGCATTTCTTCCTCCGATTCTGCCAGGTGAGTGCACAGTGGGAGCTTATAGTTGAGGGCGTAGGTCGAGACTAGTTCGTAGAGCTTTCGGGAGACGGTATAGGGAGCATGGGGTGAGATTCCGAATTCCCCTTTCCCCTCACCCGCCTTCTCCAAGAAATAAATTGCCCCTGCCAGCGCCTCCGCTGATTGAAGACGACTCCTCACATCCATTACTTCGAGGAACCACCAAGCTCTGATCGGGGACTCGGGAAGCAGGGGGAGTAATTCTGGAAAGGACTCGATATTAAAGACCGTAGTACAACCCCACTGATGAAGCTCCTTCAGCCCCGCAGCGATTGCATTGAGATAATCTCTCTGCTCCAGAGAGCGACGCATGGCATTGAGGCGCTGGATCCATTCGGCAAAAGAGCCCCTGCCAAAGAGGGCGCCTCTCATCATCGTATAATCGAGATGGCAATGGGCGTTGATAAGGCCAGGCATCAGAATCACGTCTCCAAGGTCCTCTTGCTCAGCAGCAGAATGCTCCCGGAGCAAATCCTTCCAGGAACCGATCGCAAGGATTTTGCCCCCTCTGACTGCTAGTCCGCCATCCGAGATCGGTGGCGAACTCATGGGAATCATACTTGTTCCCCTATAGAGCCTTATTGCTTCGGGAACTGGCATAGAGTGACTGGGATTACTTGGGACCTTTAGTCCTAGCTTGGTTAGTCTTTCTTGGGAAGATTCCCCTTGGCAATCGGACGTGCGGCAGCGACCACCAGATTACAGAGTTCGCGGCAGATTAGAGGGATCCGGTCAGAAAGAAGCGTATCGAGGGAGAGTTTCGCAACTGGAAGGCCAGATAGAGATTCTCCAGGGGAGAGATCCCACAGAATAGTTCTGAGGCATCCTCTATCTGAGGTGCAGCACTTCGCCACGAGATTCTGAGCTTGAGCGGGCGTTAATAATTGCGTGATCCGATACATTCCCGTCTGGCGGTCCAGCGTCTGGCGTAAGCTCGTGGGATGAAGGGATCCATTAAGAAAAGAGAGCCAGAGTCCAAGTGCTGAGGGATAAAAATATTCTATCGCACGCTCCATCTCCTCTAGTGAGTCGAGCTTGAGAAGCCAACCACGTTTCAAATTAGGGGCAGTTTTTAAGGGCCGAAACTCCCCTTGGGGATCGTAACGTGCAATAAGTCTGGCATCCGTGGCCGAGGTAAAAAGATCAAGATCATTACGATCAGCATCCTCGACATGACACAACGAAAAGTCGGTTCTCAAAAGAATCTGACCGATCTTGAAACGGTTCGTTTCAAGGCACTTCGCCAGCAGCTCTACGCAGGTTGAGGGGGCAACTGGCATCTGCCCTTAGGGAGAGAGACAAGGGTTTGGGATAAAATCCCTTACCGGCGACTACGACGTTTAACGTGAAGTTGTGCCAAAGATCTAAGTAAGGATGCCTGTACTGTGGCATGTTCTTCACCTGATAGAACCTTGTTCTTCATTTCCTCCTCAGCACGGGCTATCGCTTCTTCCACAGCCTTTTCGTCGATCTCTGCCTCGGCGACCGCCATGTCTGTCAAAATGGATACCCTATCGGGTAGCACCTCAAGAAATCCTCCACCCACGGCAAAAGAAAGTTCACCTTCTTCTGTAGTCACAAGAACCTCTCCGGGCAGAATGGCGGTCATCAGAGGCATATGATCAGGCAGAATGCCGAGGCCACCCTCTGACCCGGGAACAATCACCATCTGCGCTTTTCCCGTGAAAACGCGCGCTTCCGGGGTGACGATCTCGAGTTTGAGCGTGCTCATTTAAGAATTCTTGGACGCTCCAATCACCTGATCAATCCCGCCTTTCATGTAGAAATCACCCTCAGGAATTTCATCCAGCTTACCTTCAAGAATCTCCTTGAAACCACGGATTGTGTCAGCAATGGCAACATACTGTCCTTTGGAGCCAGTGAAGATTTCGGCGACGTGGAAAGGCTGGCTGAGGAAGCGCTGGATTTTTCGCGCGCGATAAACCGTGAGCTTGTCCTCGGGGGAAAGCTCATCCATGCCTAGAATAGCGATGATATCCTGAAGATCCTTATAGCGCTGGAGCACTTTCTGGACTCCACGAGCGACTCCATAATGCTCCTCGCCGACGATCTCAGGGGCAAGCGCTTTGGAAGTCGAAGCAAGGGGATCGACGGCGGGATAGATACCGAGCTCTGCGATGGAACGCTCGAGAACAATCGTCGAATCAAGATGGGCAAAAGTATTTGCGGGAGCCGGATCGGTCAGATCGTCCGCAGGGACATAAACAGCCTGGAAAGAGGTAATGGAACCATCCTTGGTTGACGTAATGCGTTCCTGAAGAATACCCATCTCAGAGGCAAGCGTCGGCTGATAACCGACAGCACTTGGAGTACGTCCAAGCAGTGCCGAGACTTCGGAACCAGCCTGTGAAAAGCGGAAAACATTATCAACAAATAGAAGAACGTCCTGGTGTTTTTCATCACGGAAGTACTCGGCCATTGCAAGCGCTGTGAGTGCAACACGGAGACGCGCTCCAGGAGGCTCGCTCATCTGACCATAAACAAGACCGACTTTGGAGCCCTCTTCCAAGAAGATGAAGTTGCCATCGGCATCCTTGACCGGATGACCCTTTTCATCCTTCTGGACAGCAATGACTCCAGATTCGATCATTTCCCCATAAAGATCATTGCCCTCTCGGGTCCGCTCGCCGACACCGGCAAAAATGGAATAACCGCCATGCCCTTTGGCGATATTGTTGATGAGCTCCATGATAACAACAGTCTTGCCGACACCGGCACCACCGAAAGCACCGACTTTTCCACCCTTCGTGAAGGGACAGATCAGATCAATGACTTTAATGCCTGTTTCAAGAACTTGTGCCTTGGTGTCCTGATCAACCAAAGGAGGAGCACTGCGGTGGATGGGAAGATACTTGTCCGCCTTGACAGGTCCGCGTTCGTCGCAAGGCTCTCCAAGAACGTTGAAAATACGGCCTAGGACAGCCTCTCCGACAGGGACCGAAATTGGCTTGCCAAGAGAACGGACAGGCATTCCCCGCTTGAGTCCCTCTGTCGATGACATGGCGATCGCACGCACCCAGTTCTCACCAAGGTGCTGCTGCACCTCTAGGGTTACTTTGGCAGGCTTGCCGTCGATCATGTAGTCGACCTCAAGGGCGTCATAGATCTTGGGCAACTTGCCCTCTTTGGTGTTGAACTCGGCATCGATAACGGGGCCGATGATTTGAACGATGGTTCCTGTGTTGCTCATGAGCTTTTTTTATTTGGGTTATTGAATTAGAAAAATATTTATTCGAACTCTCGATGGCGGATCTTATAATGATTATGCAAGAGCCATCTGGGCCGTTGTGATTTCGAGAAGTTCGGTAGTGATGCTGGCCTGACGGGCCTTGTTGTATTCAAGAGTCAGATCCTTCACTAGACTCTTCGCGTTATCAGTCGCGCTCTTCATGGCAACCATGCGGGCACTCTGTTCCGAAGCGCGAGCGTCGAGGATCATCTGGAAAACCTCGAAGTGAAAATAGTAGGGAAGAACGGAATTAAGGACTTCGTCCGCATTCGGTTCAAACAGGAATTGGGACCCACTTCCTTCGCCTGCATCCGTTTTTACCTGACCATCACCTGTGGGGAAAACTCCCCCCGCCTTCTCATCAGTGATTGGGAGGAGAGTAACCAGAAGCGGCCTCTGAACGAGTGTGTTGACAAACTTCGGGTAGAGCACGTCGACGCGGTCAACATCTCCAGAGAGGAACTTCTCCAGGCAGAACTTGGAGATCGCTTTGGTCTGAAGGAAAGTGGGTCTATCTGGAAGCGTGAAATCAGCAATCATGTTGCGTCCCGTTCTGGATAGAAAAGAGGCGCCTTTTTTGCCGGAAGCAACAAAGAGAGTCTTCTCCTGATCAAGTTGCGCAGCCTCACGGAGCACATTGGTATTGAGCGCACCACAAAGCCCCTTATCTGAAGTAATAAGAAGAACGAGTGTCTTCTTGACCGAACGAACCTCCAGGAGCGGATGGGAGTCCGCACTCACCATGTCCCGCAAAGAAACAAGAACTCTATTCAGAACCTGGGAGTAGGGATGGCCGGCGAGAGCTGCCTGCTGCGCCTTGCGCATCTTGGATGCGGCGACCATCTGCATTGCCTTTGTGATCTGTGCAGTGTTCTTGACCGACTTGATACGTCTGCGGATGTCGCGGGTATTAGCCATAAGCTACCAGGGTGCGTTATGTGGTTATCTGGCGAAGTAACGGAAGGACTTAGCGAAAGATGACCTTGAACTCTTCCAACGCAGTAGTCAGCTCCTTCTCGATCTCTGCATCGATGGCCCCCTTCTTGTGGATACTCGCAAGAACGGGCTCCTTACGGGTATCCATGAACTGGGAGAGTTGGTTCTGAAATTCCTTCACGCGCTCCACGGGTATCGCATCAAAGTACCCCTTCTGCATTGCCCAGAGGATGGCGACCTGAATCTCTACGGAAATTGGGTTGTACTGGTGTTGCTTGAAGAGTTCGACGATCCTTGCCCCACGATCGAGTTGGGACTTGGTGCGGGCGTCAAGATCACTGCCGAATTGAGCAAAGGCGGCAAGCTCGCGGAACTGGGCAAGATCGCCCTTAAGCTTACCGGCTACCTGCTTCGTTGCCTTGATCTGTGCTGCGGAGCCGACACGGGAGACTGAAAGACCAACCGAAATAGCTGGTCGAATACCCTGATAGAAAAGATCGGTCTCTAGGTAGATCTGACCGTCGGTGATTGAAATCACGTTTGTCGGGATATAGGCCGAGACGTCACCAGCCTGAGTCTCGATAATAGGAAGGGCCGTGAGAGATCCGTTGCCAGCCGTGGCACTGAGACGAGCGGAACGCTCAAGAAGACGGCTATGCAGGTAGAAGACATCGCCAGGATAAGCCTCACGTCCCGATGGGCGCTTGAGAAGCAATGAGATCTGACGATAGGCGACGGCATGTTTGGAGAGATCGTCAAAAACAATCAGGGCATCCATCCCGTTGTCCATGAACCATTCACCCATCGCAGCGCCAGAGAAGGGGGCAAGATATTGGTTTGTGGCACTATCCGATGCAGGAGCTGAGACAATGATCGTGTACTTGAGGGCATCATGCGAGGAAAGAGTGTCAACCACGCGAGCAATGTTTGCATTTTTCTGACCAATACCGACATAAATGCTGTAGACAGGACGGAAGGAGGGATTGCCGGAGGCCTCTCCAGCACGATTGATGTTGGCCTGATTGATGATCGTGTCGATCGCAATGGTGGTCTTGCCGGTGGCACGGTCGCCGATAATGAGCTCACGCTGGCCACGTCCGATAGGAATCATCGCATCGACAGACATGATTCCAGTACTCAGGGGCTGGCTGACACTCTGGCGCTTGATGATGCCGGGAGCGATTTTCTCCACCGGATAGAACGTCTTAGACTGGATAGGCCCTTTTCCATCGATCGGCTGACCAAGTGAGTCAACAACACGTCCAAGAAGTTCTCTGCCAACCGGAACCTCAAGAAGTCGTCCCGTGGTCTTAACTTCATCGCCTTCGGAGATGGATGTGTAATCGCCGAGAATAATTGCTCCCACCTCTGTCTCCTCAAGGTTCAAGGCAAGGCCATAGATCCCACCGGGGAACTCGAGCATCTCATTGAGCATGACGCCGCCGAGTCCTTCGATTCGGGCGACACCATCTCCGATCTCGCGGACGGTGCCGACATTGGATTTAGTAGCGGATGAGTTAGAAAGACCGCTGATCTTTGCTTCAAGTTCTTGCAGGAGGTTGCTCATGGTTTGTGGGTGTTAAAGGGTGATTGGTGAAAAATGTTAACAGGAATGATAAGTTGATTAGGAACTCAGTGCAGCGATACGGGAATGAACCGAGGCATCCCAGACGAGGCTTCCTAGGCGGATGCGAGCACCACCTATGAGGGATGGGTCAACTTTGGTATCCACGGTAACCGAACCTCCGTCACGTAACTGAAGTGAATTGAGAATCGCCGCGTGCGTATCCTTGTCAAGGGTGGCGGCGCTCTCGATGACAGCGTGATGTTTTGCAGTCTCAAGCCGTATCAGTCTGGAATACTCCCTGAGGATCTGAACGGAGTGACGTGGAGCCGCTTTGACAACAAGATCGGCAATGGATAGTGCCTTGACGCTGTCGGGGCGACCAGAGTCATCAAGGGCGGAATCAAAGAGCTCCCGGGCTTGGCGTTTGGCTTCCTTAGGGATCTGCATGTGGATAAGAGGTCGAGAATTTTTTGATGGAGAGGTCTGAGTGCCAGCGCTTAGGCAGCTAGTTCCTTGGAGGCTTCCTCACTAAGACGTTTCTGATCCTCAGGAGAGAGAATCTTGCCCGCGACTTGAGCAGTGGTCTTGATAACGAGTGATACCATCTCATGTTTCACTTCATCGACCATGCGGTTGCGCTCGGAAGAGATCTCATGTCGGGCACGCTCCACAATAGAGGTGGACTCCTTCACGGCCTTCTCCATCTCACGCTGGGAAAATGCCTCATTGGACTTGCGTAACTCCTCAATCAGCACCTGAGCGTCATCGTTGGCCTTCCGGAGAATCTCCTGATAGCGGAGTTCAGCTTCAGCCAACTGCTTCTTGATTTTTTCAGCGTTCAGCTGGGATTCCTCTATCTTCTTGCGACGATCTTCCAGAACCTTAAGCAGTGGAGTAAAGGCAAATCGGTTTAGGACAAAGTAAACGATGAGAAAGAGAACCAACTGGGCAATGAAATGCGGCCAATCAACTCCGAATTGTTTTAGAATATCCATCTTCAGTCAGATTCTCCCGATAGTGTTTATATAAAATTAAAAAATGGGGTGAGTGGCCCCCCTATCACGGGGAGCCGCTCAGGAAGGATTTACTTGCCTTGGAACGCGAAGATCAGACCGAAGATCGCGATAGCCTCAGCCAGAGCGATGGTCAGAATTCCGATCATGAGCACCTTGGGAAGAGTGGAGGGATTACGTCCGATGGCCTCGACCATGCGGGCTCCGATCAGACCGATGCCGATGGCGGATCCTGCTCCGGCAACGCCAAGGGTGAAACTGCCAGTGATGGTATTGGCCGAAGTAAGAGCTTCGGCAAGGATATTGATGAGCATGTGATGTGGTGGTTGTTGTTGTGTTGTTTCCGGAAGCCGCCCACGTCTTGCATGGTCACAACTGCCAAAAGTCTTTGAAAGATGAACTCAGTGTTCCTCGTGGGATGTCGAGAGCTGGAGATAAACCAGAATCAGTAGAGTGAAAACCATGGCCTGAAGAAATCCGATAAGCAATTCCAAGAAGTAGAAGGGCACAGGGACAATGCAACTCAGGACTGACGTAAGCCATGAGGGACAGTGGAAGATGTGACCGATGTTGATCATTGTCGCGAGCATGTTCTCACCCGCAAAAACATTCCCATAAAGTCGGAGTGAGAGTGAGACAGGGCGAACAAGAATTGAAACAACTTCCAAAACACCAACAAAGAGAAAGAGCGGCACCAGGAGAAAGAGAATCGGCCCGGACATACCACCTTTCACGCCGAAGAGTTCTTTGATGAAGGCAACCGGTCCGGTGACCTGCATCGTCCAGTAGAACCAGAGAATCATCGACACCGTTGCCATGGCGATGGTCATGTTCATGTCTGCTGTCCCGGGGCGAAGGAGGGGAATAAACTTGTCTCCCTCATACCAGCCGATCGAACCGACTCCTGGAAGCAAACCGAACCAATTTGAAATGAGGATGAAAATAAAGAGTGTTCCAAGCAAACCGAACGACTTCTTGGTCATCTTGTCGCCAAGAATACCCTCCACCGCTCCATAGAACCCCTCGACGACTGCCTCAAGGAAGTTCTGTCCTGCCCCCGGTATGACTTCGATCTTGCGAGTACAGGATCGCACGATCCAGACAATCACACCGAGAACAATCGCGGTAACAAGGATGGAATTAGTAAACCAAGCCAGGAAGGAATGAGTCAGGAACTCGGGAGTCTCAGCGGAAAGCTCCGCGCTGGCTATCGGTAAAATTGAAAGGACCATGTGTCGAAATACGGAAAATTCAGAAAATGAGACTTGGATAAGACCCAAGCGAGTCTCATCTGGCAAGAGCTTTTTGGAAGCTTGTGAAATTTTTCACAAGCAAATCTGGAAAGCCTACGAGTGCGGCGTAGCGGATTTTAAAAACTTTTCGAATTTAGGCTCCGACCTGTACTCGTCGAAAGCACTATCCTTCATGAGTTCCTCGAAAACGCGAGGAGGGAAATACTCCTTTGCCCGTTCAAGGAAAAACACGGCATCCGAGCCCAATTTGTTCTGAAGGGCACCAAGAGCCGCCCCCATCGCCTGTTCTCCAGACAACGAGGTGATGGTGGCAAGCGAAGGAGCCTCTTTTGCCGGTTGATTCTGGAGTTTCGCGAGTGTCTCCTTTGCCGAGAGAAAAGAAATATCATCAGCAGCATCGGCACGAAGAACCGCTTTGTGCAGAAGCTCAGCAGCAGTCCGATAGCTGCCTCTCTGGCGATGTATCTCCGCCCACTTGCGATAAATCGAAGCAGTGCTTGGATGTGATAATGCATAACGCCGGAGTTCTGACTCGGCAGTTACTAAGGGATCAGTGATTTGCCCACCATTTGGCCCCCGCTGATTTTTATTATTTTCGGATTCATCGAGCATGATGAGAGACATTAGAACGCGGGCTTCAGCATCCATTTCGCCTTTTATTATAGAACGTTCTAATGATTCCTTTGCCAAGGTGACCTCACCGGCTTGAAGCGCGGAATTGCCCAACAAAAAATCAATGCCCGGGAACGTTGACTGAGCAGACTGGACTTTTTGAAAGCCCAGGAAAGCCTTACGAAAATCTCCCCCATTCAGTTCGGCAAAGGCGGTATCGACGAGGGACTCTGCTTCAGGCGAAGGGGCAATCTCTTCATATTTTTGAACCCGAGCATCAACTTTGGGCAAAATTGCCGATTTCTTGCCAAACCAATAACCCACAACGGATGATACCCCCAGTGACAAGACGAAGCATGCGATTACCATAGCCCTCTCGGTTGTCCATTGACTTGACATCCTTCCCCTGCTGCGGGACCGCCCTGACGACTTGTCACGGTTGAGGGCATTGCCAAAAAGACCTCGGTAAGAACTCTGATCGGAACGTCGCCGCCGAATAGGCTGTGGCTCTGTTTTGAGCGACTCCGTGAAATTATCTCCATTTGGCTTTTCATCCGGTAATTCCAACTCATCTGATTCTTGGCGGGATTCAAGATTGTTCATTGATAATAGAAAAATTCGGGTTTTCTAGGTGCGACAGAACTTTAAGACAAAGAGAATAGTGAGAATGTTTTTTTCTTTCCGGTTTGCGGATAATGACGAGTCCTAGTAGTAATGACAACCCTCCGCAAACCTTAGGAGGCTCAGCCCTGACGGATCAACCAACAAACAACATACCCATTTTAATATGAGCAGCATCCCAAAAGTTTTCGTCGCAGACCCGGTTTCCCAGCGTGGAGTCGAGGCACTTGCAGAAGGAGGTGTCATTGAGGTCGTGGTGAAAACTGGCCTCAAGGAGGATGAGTTGATCAAAATCATTCCTGAATTTCAGGGACTGGTCGTTCGTAGTCAGACAAAGGTAACACCCGCCGTTTTCGCAGCTGCCAAAAACCTTAAGGTCGTCGGGCGCGCCGGTGTCGGCATCGATAATGTGGACGTGGAAGCCGCCACCAAGCATGGCGTTATTGTCATGAATGCCCCGGGCGGCAACACGATCTCCACTGCCGAACACGCCTTCTCACTCTTGCTGGCAACCGCACGATTTATTCCCCAAGCCGATGCCAGCATGAAGGCAGGCAAGTGGGACCGTAAAAAGTTCGAGGGAGTCGAGCTTCATGGCAAGACTCTAGCGATCCTAGGCATGGGCCGTATCGGCACCGAAGTGGCGCGTCGTGCCACAGCTTTCGGCATGAAAGTACTCGCCTACGATCCCTATATCTCGGCAAGTAAAGCAAAGTCCCTGCAGGTCGAGGTTGTCGACAAGGTGGACGACATCCTGCCGCAAGCGGACTTCATCACCGTTCACATGCCGCTCACTGAAGAGACAAAGCACATGATCGGTCGCAAGCAGCTACCCCTTCTCAAGAAAGGCGTTCGCATCGTCAACTGCGCTCGTGGAGGACTGATCGATGAGGATGTCCTTGCCGAAGGATTGAAGAGCGGCCAGATCGGAGGGGCAGCCCTCGACGTCTTTGAGGTCGAGCCTGTTCCCTCGGAATGGCCTCACCGCGATGTTCCTAACCTCGTTCTCACACCACACCTCGGCGCCTCCACCGCAGAGGCACAGGAGCTCGTCGGCATCGAGATTGCCGAGGCTGTCCGCGCCACCCTTCTTCAAGGTGAGATTCGCAACTCCGTCAACATGCCGAATATCGACGCCAAGACCATTTCCACACTTGGACCCTGGATCGAGTTAGGCGGAAAGCTGGGACTCTTTCTGGCACAGATTGCACCTAAACGGGCAGAGAAACTCTTGGTTCGTTTCAGTGGCCGCTTTGTCGAGCAGGATTTGACCGCCGTCACCCGTTCTCTTTGCACCGGATTCCTCCGTCATACCCATGGCAACGATGTCAATCCCGTCAATGCTCCCGCGATTCTGGCAAACTTGGGACTTGAAGTGATCGAAACACGCCAGAGCGAGGCGGGTGAATTCACAGACCTCATTGAGGCCTCCATAACCCAGGATGGTGTTACGGCATCCGTTGGTGGCACGCTTTACGGTTCCAAGCCACGCATCGTCACGGTCAACGGTCGCTTCGTCGAGGGAGCACCCTCGGGCATCATCCTACTTCTTGAGAACCGGGATCGTCCCGGCATCGTCGGCCATCTTGGAACCATCCTCGGGCAGAACAGCGTCAACATTGCCAGCATGTCGCTCAGCCGCAATGAAGTCGGAGGACAAGCACTCACCCTGCTCAACCTTGACTCCGCACCAGATGAGGCTCTGCTTGCCAAAGTGACCTCTGATGCGGACATCTCGACAGCCAAGGTCATCCGTCTGTAAGCAGTATCCCTCGGCACCATGTCCGAATCACCCGCCCTGATTCTCGCCGGAGATCTGGGCGGGACAAATTTTCGTGTGGCCATCTTCCGCGACGACGCGAAGATAACCCGCCTTCATTTTTCAAAATTCCACAGCTCGGACCATTCCTCACTGGAGGAAATGGTCGGCCTTTTCCTGAAGGATCTCACACTGGAAACCCCTCTCAGGACAGCTTGCTTCGGCGTACCGGGACCCAACATCGCGGGTGTCGTCACGGCAAGTAACCTTGGTTGGAAAATCGAGATCAATGCCCTTCCGAAACTTATTGCCGTGCCTCGCGTCGAGGTGCTGAATGACCTCGAATCGACAGCCTATGGGCTGGCGGCACTACGTCAAACTGACTTGGCACCACTGCAAGCAGGTTCAGGTTCTCAGGCCGGGAACCAGTGCGTCATCGCGCCCGGAACCGGACTGGGTGAAGCAGGCCTGTTCTGGGACGGCATACGCCATACACCTTGGGCTAGCGAGGGAGGCCATGCCGACTTTGCCGCAACGGACGAACTTCAGCATGATCTGCTGAAGTTCCTTCGGCGAGAATACGGCAGCGTAAGCTTTGAGCGTGTCGTTTCAGGCATGGGAATCGCCAATATCTACCGCTTTCTTCGTGACACGGGAAGAGGGGTGGAAAACCCAACCGTCGGCCGTGAGATCATGGATCAGGATGCTGCCGCCGTCATCGACATGCATGCAGCAGACGGATCCTGCCCACTCTGCATCTCAACGATGGATCTCTTTGTCCGGACGCTAGGCTCCGAAGCTTCAAACCTGGCACTCAAAACCATGGCCACTGGCGGAGTCTTCCTCGGAGGTGGCATCCCCCCCAAAATTCTTCCTCTTCTTCGGCGTCCGCTTTTTCTGGAAAGTTTCCTGAACAAGGGGCGGCTCAGACCACTTCTGGAGACGATGCCGATCAATGTGGTCCTGAATGACGAAACCGCACTTCTTGGCTCAGCAAGAAAGGCCTTGAGGATGCTGGAGCGGTAGGTCGCTGATCTCAAAACCCCAGCCCTATCATCTGCATTTCCTCAGGTGGCTCGGTAAGATTCCAAGCTGCTCCCGATACTTTGCAATCGTTCTGCGGGCGACCTTCAATCCTCTCGCTTCCAATTCCGTAACGATTTCCTGGTCGCTCAGCGTGGCGCGGGGGGATTCCTTGTCCACCATGTCGCGGATTGCCCCCTTCACCATCTCATTGCTGACAGAGCTTCCATCGGTGTTCTGAAATCCCGGAGTAAAGAAATATCTCATCTCGAAGAGCCCCTGGGGTGTATCCATGTATTTTCCGGAGACGGCACGGCTGACTGTGGTGACATGCAGGCCTACGGCATCGGCAACCTGAGCCATGATCAGGGGCTTCAAGGCAGAAGTCCCCTTGCGGAAAAACTCCTCCTGTCGGGAAACGATCTGGTTTCCGATTGCAAGAAGGGTCTGCTGACGCTGCTGAAGACTACGTAGAAAAAACCGCGCCCCCTTGATCTTCTCGCGAAGGTAGAGCAGCAGTTCCTCGTTCTGCCCGCGCCCTACAAGCAGTTCCTTGTAATCGTTGCTGATCCTAAGACGTGGAAGTTCATCCTCATTGAGATGAACAGAAAAGCCTCCCTCATCAGCATCTCCATCATTCTTGAGAATAACGATCAGATCAGGAATAACACCCTGTTCATCAGCCACAGCAAAAGGACGCCCAGGCTTCGGCTCCAACGTCGCGATATGTCGTGCGGCCGCGGAGATATCAGTCACGGAGACGCAGAGATCACGGGCAATCTCGTCATAGCGGTGACGAGCCAACTGAGGCAGATGGTGCCGGAGAATACGAGCGGCAAGACCATTCCCCTCACCCTTCCGCGAGAGCTGGAGAATGAGGCAGTCCGAGAGATCGGCAGCAGCCACTCCCGGAGGATCAAATTCTCGCACCTTTCTCAACACGGCCTCCATCGCCGCTTCGGAAACTTGTGCCTCTGATGCCAGATCCGAAACAGGCATTCTCAGATACCCGTCCTCGTCCAGACTTCCGGCAATGAGTTCGACAAGGCGAAGGTCTTCAGGGGGAAAACCGGCCGCCTGATCAATGACCAAGTTACTGAGCGTTGTCCTCGAGACTTGAGATTCAAAAAGAAACCTTCGGCGTTCCTCATCCACCGCAGAATAGGTAGGACGAGCTGCCGTCTGAGGCAAATAATCACGCCACTCATCCTGCAGGGAAAAATCATGATCTACTCCTCTTCGATCTCTCCCCTCTTCGGCAAGGGAATGGGGATGGGTCTCATCTCCTGAATCACTGGATCCCATCAGAAGATCTTCTTCCTCCAGAACAGGATTACTGGCTAATTCGGCGGCAACGAGTTGACGAAGCTCTGCAACTGGAGTCTGGAGCAATTGGAGGCTCTGCTGCATTTGCGGGGAAAGTGCCTGCTGTTGGGCAACACCCGCGATGAGTTCCATTCCTGCCATCTCTTATTGATGAAACGGACTCTCTCTAATGCAAGCAACTTTTGAGCCATTTCATGAAAAGTTTCGATATTTCACTCCAATTGAAGAATAAGCAAATACGCAGGGTGTAATAAGTGGAAGATTGAGTTATTTTTCGACGGAGCAACCAGCTCAGAGAGGAGGCGAAATCTATAATGACCATTACCAAAATCGCGGCAATCATCGCCCTCGCGGCGGCTAGCCTGACCCTAGGGGCCTGTTGCCACAAGCAGAGCTGCCAGATGTCTCCAACTTCCTGCGGCAAGAGTAAGTAATCCTATTTCTCAGAGAGTTCGCTTCATGATGAGAGAATGTATTATTCAAGAGCGAATGTCTTAGGGAGTTTTTCAACCCCGTGTTTCCTGAAGAGCCGGGCCGATCAGTCGGTCCGGCTTTTTCTTGTTCATGAAATCACAATCAGGCAGGAAGACTCACAAAAGGACATCCTTTGCTTAAGAAACGCCAAGGATACTCCGCATCAAGAGTGATTCCTATACGTTTGGAGACAAGCACCCCCTGATTCACCGGGGCTTTATTCAGCAGCCACCCCTTACCCGTCAAAGGGTCACATCCATGATGAGTCCCCTCAATGCCGAGAGCCTGGGTAAGTTTCGCCGGACCACTGCAAAGATCTGCGATAGACTCCCTACCCCTTCGTGACTCCATCAGTGGAATTCCCCGCAATGGTTCCAATGCACGAATCAGAACAAACCCATCGCGCTTACCCCCTTTGACAAGAAAGTTGAAGAGCCAGTGCATCCCGTAATTCAGATAGACATAAGCTGTTCCCGGCGCATGAGATGAGACGAACTCTCGGGCACCAGCCCTCTTCCAGGTGTGGCAGGCACGATCACCCACTGCCGCATAGGCTTCCGTTTCCACGATGATGCCAATAGTAGCGCCTAAACCGAAAGTGCACCCGATCATCTCACGGGCACAGATCACGGGATCTCGCTGAAAGAACTCTCGAGAGCAGAGGTTCACAGCCCCGTGGGATGATCGAGGAAACTCCAAGGAAGACCCACTTTGGATGCTATCAGGGAAGCCAAGGCTTTCACTCCGAAGGTCTCGGTGGCGTAGTGCCCTGCATAAAAAAGATTCACTCCAAGTTCCTCAGAAGCCGTGTAGGTCCAGTGAGGACCCTCACCGGTAACAAAGGCATCGGCTCCGAGTGAGGCGGATCTGACGACCTCACCCCCCGCCCCACCCGTAACCACAAGAACAGTCTTGATGATCTCCGGACCGCCGGGTGCCAGATGAACGTCACTACCGATAACGCCGGAAAGCCGTTCCGAAAATTCATCCCTCTTGATTGGCCGGATTCTCCCCATGACGCCGACAGCCTGTCCCTTTATCTCCAGAGCCGGCTTGGTCTCGGTCAAGCCGAGAGCCCTGGCCAGCAAGACATTGTTCCCGAGCTTCGGATGGAGATCCAAGGGGAGATGCGAGCTATAAAGGGCGAGGTCGCCATCCATGGCTGCCTTGATCTTGCGATAATGTGCACCGGTCAGCGTCTGAACTCCATTCCAGAAGAGTCCATGATGGACGATCAGCAGCGTTCCGGGGACCTTCGATGACTGCTGGATGACCTCTTCGCAGGCATCTACAGCGGCAATGATCCGGGTTACGGCTCCCGAGTTTTGGATCTGAAGGCCGTTCACGGCACCTGGATAATCATTGATCTCACCTGTCCGAAGAAGGCTGTCCATCGTCGAAACGAGTTGGGAAAGTGACTGAATAGGTTTTTTCATGGAAAAGTTTTTTTTGCGTTGGTGTGTGAAAGAAGTTTTTCCCCGGCCCGGCCTCAGGTAGCAAGGATAGATGTTAAGAACTGGAATCGTAGGACTCCCCAACGTGGGCAAATCAACTCTCTTCAACGCCCTCACCCGGAGCCGTAAGGCCGAGGCGGCAAACTTCCCCTTCTGCACCATCGAGCCGAATGTTGGCGTGGTGAATGTTCCCGATGCACGCCTTGAGCGTCTTCGGGAGCTTGCCTCCTCCCAGAAGGTCATCCCAGCCGCCATTGAGGTTGTCGATATCGCCGGCCTCGTGAAGGGAGCCAGTGAGGGAGAAGGTCTGGGAAACAAGTTCCTCTCCCACATCCGCGAAGTGGATGCCATCGTCCAAGTAGTTCGTTGCTTCGAGAACGAGGATATCCACCACGTCGCCGGATCAATCGATCCTGTGCGCGATATTGAGATCATCACAACCGAGCTTGTCCTCGCTGATATGGCTACCGTCCAGAAGCGGATCGAGCGCCAGACCAAGGCCGCTCGCACGGGCGACAAAGTCGCCAAAGCTGAAATCGAACTCGGTGAAAAACTCCTCCCTCATCTCAATGAAGGAAAACCTGCCACGACGGCCACATTGACAGATGACGAGAAGAAGCTGATGACAGGATTCTTTCTCCTGAGCGCAAAGCCCGTGCTCTTCGCCACCAACGTCCGCGAGGAGGATCTCGCCCCGCTTGAGCTGGGTGACTACTCCACTAGTCCCCATGTGAAGGCCGTCGTCGAGTATGCCGCGACACATCACGGAACCGGCACAGTCATCGTCAGCGCCCAGATCGAGAGCGAACTTTCCGAACTTCCTCCCGAAGAAGCCAAAGAATATCTGGAGGGTCTCGGCGTCTCCGACAGCGGTGTCGGCAAGCTCATCCGTGGAGCCTATGCCCTGCTGGGGCTTCGCACCTACTTTACCTACGGCCCTAAGGAGACCCGAGCATGGACCATCCGCTCCGGTGATAAGGCCCCTGCTGCCGCAGGAGTGATCCAT
>Ga0114962_10001378_pt1 | contig 21035 bp, 15 predicted proteins | sample C_130820_MF_Meta_FD_87017 | JGI IMG/M metagenome (GOLD analysis project Ga0114962, IMG submission 87017) | Freshwater microbial communities from Lake Croche, Canada to study carbon cycling - C_130820_MF_MetaG | ecosystem: Environmental > Aquatic > Freshwater > Lake | place: Lake Croche, Canada... | reverse complement strand
TCTTGCGGTGGTAGCCGAAGGGGCGGCCCATGAATGTGCGCCGAAGGCTCGGCTAGCGGGCGTTTTTTCCTCACTACGACACCGCTACTCTACTATTTCTCTGTCCCCATGTACGCAAGGCCCCTTGGTCCGGCTCCCCGTTCCGCCTCTGTCACCGAAAGCCACCACTTTCATCCCCCAAAGATTTTGACAATTTTGGAGGATCGCCCTACGCTCCGCCCCGTCGCCGCCACGAGCCAGGTTCCAGACTCATTTGCGGCAACTTGTGCATCTCGCATCTCGCATCTCGCATCTCGCATCTTGTCTTCTGTCTTCTGTCTCAACATCTTCTGTCTTTAACGATAACTGCTCCCCATGACCACCCTCCGCACGTTCACCACCGGCACTGGCACTGAAGGCCAATTTCACTCACTCCCGGCCCTCGCCGAGCAGGGGTTTCCGAACCTGGGGCGGCTGCCCATTTCCATTCGAATTGTGCTGGAGTCGCTGCTGCGCAACAACGACGGCCTCAAGGTCGGCGCGGCGGACATCGCCAACCTGGCTAATTACAATGCCAAAGCCCCCGGCGACTTTGAAATTCCGTTTGTGGTGGCGCGGATCGTGTTGCAGGACTTTACTGGCGTGCCCTTGCTGGTCGATCTGGCGGCGATGCGCTCGGCGGTGAGCGCCATGGGCAAGGATGCCAAGATGATCGAACCGCTGGTGCCCGTTGATCTGGTCGTCGACCACTCGGTGCAAGTGGATTACGCCGGCAGCGGCGAGTCGCTGGCACTCAATCTGGATTTGGAATTCCACCGCAACCGTGAGCGCTACGAATTTCTCAAATGGGGTGAGCAGGCGTTCGACACCTTCAAAGTGGTGCCCCCAGGCATCGGCATCGTCCATCAGGTGAACCTTGAATACCTCGCCAAATGCGTCCTCGAAAAAGACGGCGTCTTCTTTCCAGACACCTTGGTCGGCACCGACTCCCACACCACCATGATCAACGGCCTCGGCGTCGTCGGCTGGGGCGTGGGCGGTATCGAAGCTGAAGCCGGCATGCTCGGCCAACCGGTCACCTTCCTGGTGCCGGAGGTCGTCGGCGTGTATCTGACGGGTGCGCTGGCGGCCGGAGTCACCGCCACCGACTTGGTCCTCTACGTCACCGAAGTGCTGCGCCAAACGAAGGTGGTGGGCAAGTTTGTCGAGTTTTACGGCCCGGGTGCCCGTGCGCTGTCGCTGCCGGACCGCGCCACGCTGGCGAACATGGCGCCGGAGTACGGGGCGACGATGGGGTTTTTCGGCATCGACGAAATCACCACCGGCTATCTGCAAAGCACCGGCCGCAGCCCCCAGCTGTGCCAAACCGTCAAAAACTACTACCAAGCCCAACAACTCTGGGGCATCCCCACCAATCGCGACGCCCTGGACTTCACCCAAATCGTCGATCTCGATATCTCTACCGTCAAACCCTGCATCGCCGGCCCCAAACGCCCCCAGGACCGCATCGAAATCGACTCGCTCAAGGCCACTTGGGCGAATCTACTCAGTGCCCCCGCGCCCAACGGCTACAACAAGCAAGCCGCGCCCGGCTCGAGCGAACCGCTCGACCTGCCGTCCACTCTCGATGCCATCCCCGACGAATCCCCCAACCTCGGCCATGCCTTTGGTGCCGAAGTGGGCGTGATCACCCAAACCGACGAGGGCCTGTCCTATCCGCTGTGGGAAGTATCCGTCGATAGCAAGGGCGGCGTCACCGACACCATCACCCATGGCTCGGTGCTCATCGCCGCCATCACCAGTTGCACCAATACCTCCAATCCGAGCGTTATGCTCGCCGCCGGCTTGCTGGCGCAAAAGGCCAACGCCCGCGGCCTCACCGTCAAGCCCGCCGTCAAAACGTCCCTCGGGCCGGGCTCGCGGGTCGTCACCGATTACCTCAACAAGACCGGCCTCCAAGCCGAACTCGACAAGCTCGGCTTCCAAACCGTCGGCTACGGCTGCACCACCTGCATCGGCAACTCGGGCCCGCTGGACCCCGGCATCGAGGACGTCGTCAAAGCCGAGGATATCATTGCCGCCTCGGTGCTCTCCGGTAACCGCAACTTCGAGGCCCGCGTCCATCAGTCGATCAAGGCAAATTTCCTCATGTCTCCGCCTCTGGTGGTCGCCTTTGCCATCGCCGGCAGCATCGATATCGATATGGCCAGCGAGCCGCTGGGCTACGGTAGCGACGGGCACCCGGTCTTTCTAGCCGACATCTGGCCGAGCGCCGAAGAAGTGCAAGCGGCCATGGACAGCTCACTCAAACCCGAGGTTTTCCAACAACTCTACACCGGCTTCGCCAATCAAAACCCCAAGTGGAACTCGATCCGCTCGTCAACCGGCAACGTTTATCAATGGGACCGGCTCTCCACCTACATCCAGGAACCCCCGTTCTTCGACGGCTTCTCGCCCACCCCGCGCGACATCGTCGAGATCCACGCCGCCCGCCCGCTGGGCATCTTCGGCGACTCGGTGACCACCGACCACATCTCACCCGCCGGTGCCATCAAAAAGGACAGCCCAGCCGGCCGCCACCTCACCGAAAAAGGCGTGGCGGTTGCCGACTTCAATTCCTACGGCTCGCGCCGCGGCAACGACCGCATCATGACCCGCGGCACCTTCGCCAACGTCCGCATCAAAAACCTGATGGTCCCCGGCAGCGAGGGCGGCGTCACCCAAATCCACGGCGAGACCCAGGCGATTTATGACGCGGCCGCCGTCTATCAGGCAGCCGGCACTCCCACCATCATTATCGGCGGCGAGGACTATGGCATGGGCTCGAGCCGCGACTGGGCCGCCAAAGGCACCAGCTTGTTAGGCGTGAAGGCGGTCATCACCAAGTCATTCGAGCGCATCCACCGCTCCAATCTCGTCGGCATGGGTGTGCTGCCTTGCAACTTCGTCAACAAGGCGGACTACGACAAGGTCAAGGACCTCGCAGATGCCAGCTTCGACCTCATCGGTATTTCCAACGACCTCAAACCCGGCCAGCGCGCCACCCTCCGCGTGCACCCCGCTGGCGATGCTTCCACGTTGGATATTCCCGTTATCGTGCGCATCGACACCCCGGTGGAAATTGACTACTATCGTGCCGGCGGAATTCTTCCCTACGTGCTCGCGCAGATCCTTGGTTAAAGGCTCCTCACAGCAGATCCTTGCCGACATAGGAGCCCGGCTTGGTGGTGCGGGCCACGCCGATTTTCACCCCGGCTTCCAGCGACGTGTTGACGCCCGTCCTGACTCCATCGCCGAGCACCGACCCGAACTTGACGCGACCGGTATCGACCCAGCGGCCATGGATCATTGAGACGTGATTGCGGCCGTCGTGGCGGTGATTTTCGGTGCAGGTGCCGGCCCCCAGAGTGACATAAGCACCAATGATTGAGTCGGCCACATAGCATTGGCGGGACACGTAGGTGTTGTTATAGATGATCGAGTTTTTGACCTCGGCGCCGTTGCCTACAAAGCAATTCGGGCCGATGGAGGTGGCCCCGCGGATGTAGGCATTGGGCCCGATCTGGCTGTTAGCTCCGATGAGCACCGGTCCGGTGATGACCGTGCCGGGATGGATGACTGAGCCTTTGCCCAAGCGCACGCAACCGCTGAGAGTGGCCAGCGGGCTCACTTCACCCAGCAGCGCGTTTTCATCCATCATGGCGAGCACTTCCTCATTCATGCGCAGCAAATCCCACGGGTACACCACTGGGAAGCAGGCCGCATCCGTGACGATGCGCTCGACACAGTCCTCGGCATGGTCACTACCCGTCCAAGCGAGGATTAGGCCATCGCTATTGCAGAGGCAGGTGGAGTTGGGGCTGCTGGCCAACAACAGGATGGCTCCCAACTCGATCCAATTGTCCAACGGCACACGAATGGTGCGCGGGCAGGCGTCGGCCGGCTCCACCAACTGGAAACCCGCTCGCGACAACTCCGCGGTCAGCAAATCACGCATCGGCAGGTTGGCAATCAGACAGGCCCCCAGCTCACGATTGGCAGTCATCGGAGCGCACAGGGCGGGATTTCTCGGCGGTAGCAAGGTGGCTTTCATGGGCAAAAACACAGCACAGAATCCGGTGGAGTGAGCGGTTTATTGGGGGGGCAAAGAAATCTCGAGATGGCGGTGGATTTTACCAGCGAGGCTAAACGCTGGGATACAATCTACTTGGGCTTCTTGAGTAAAGCGGCAGCCCGGGCGGTGGCCGGAATGGCCATGATCTCCGCGTCGCTCATCACACCGTCATGATTGGTGTCATACGGCTTGAGCAACGGGTCGCTGGGGGTTTTCGCGTAGTCCTTGCGGACAGCTTCCCCCTCCTCAACGTTGATCTTGCGATTTTGATCCACGTCATACTTCGCGTACACTGCCGACGGTGGGCCAGTGGGGGTCCTGTTGCTCTTGCGATTAGCTGCAACAGCAGAACTTGCCGCCATGGCAAGCAGTGAGGTCATCCATACGATCAGTCCGGTGCGCTTCATGGGATATTTGCATTATTGTTAGATGATTTGCAATGGACGGGATACTGGCTAAATGAGTGAACCAGCACAGTGATTTAACTCTTTACAAGCTGGCTCATCCGCGTAGTGAAGTCAAGCGGGATGTGACTGCATCAGAGGATATCGTGGATGAAGGGCAGCTTTTGAAAAATGGCGAAGGCGTGGGGTTCTTCACCGTTGCCGAGGAAACGCGGCGGGATGCCGAGTTGGTCGTGGATGGTCACGGCAATACCGCCCTTGCCGGAACCATCGAGCTTGGTAACGATGAGTCCGTCGAGCGGGCAGGCCTTGTGGAATTCCTTGGCCTGGTTGAGGGCATTGGCACCGGTGGTGGCATCGACGACGAGCAAGGTGAGGTGGGGGGCGGATGGATCTTGTTTGGCGAGGGTGCGGCGGATTTTGCCGAGTTCTTCCATGAGGTTGTGGCGGGTGTGGATGCGCCCGGCGGTATCGCAGATGAGGAACTCGCTGCGTCCGGCGATGGCCTTTTGATGGGCATGATAACACACCGACGAAGGATCGGCATTGGGGTTGCCAGTGACGACCGGCAAGTCGAGCCGCTCACCCCAGCGCTGGAGTTGCTCGACGGCGGCGGCGCGGAAGGTATCGGCGGCGGCCAATACAATCGAGCTGCCGCGTTGCTTGAACCACAGCCCGAGCTTGGCCGAGGAGGTGGTTTTGCCGGTACCATTGACGCCAACGACAAGGATAACATAAGGCAAGCCATCGGCGCGCGGTGGCGGCGGCGGCGAGTCGTTCGGCAAGCGTTCCAGCAAGTGGCGGCGGGTGGTTTCCACCACATCGGCGGCGGAAATACTGCGACCCAGGTCGCGCAATTCAGCGATAATGCGAGTGGTGAGCTGAATGCCCAGATCCGAGGCAATGAGGTCGGCCTCGATTTCATCCCAATCGATTTCGGCACGATTGGTGATTTTGTTAAACAGGGATTTGAAAAAACCGGCCATGGGGGGGGATCGTTACAGGTTATTAGTTATTGGGAGAGAAGACACAAGACCGCTGCACTCCAAGACAGAAGACCGCTGTGCTGCAAGACAGAAGACCGCTGTGCTGCAAGACAAGAGCCGTTGGGCGGTGCATGGCATCTCTTATTCCAGTCTTCTGTCTCATAGTCCTGTATCTTGCTGTCTTGCGTCTTGCAAGTCTTGCATCTTCGCCGCGAGGCAGTGGATGGCGGCAGGTGCGTGTGCGGCGGATAGACTGATGCGCAGACGGGCCGTGCCACGCGGCACGGTGGGAAAACGGATGGCCGGAACTAACATACCATGGGTTTCCAGGGCGGCTGAGGCACGCAGGGCGGCCTCACTGCTACCTAACACAACTGGCAAGATCGGCGTGGCGTGATTTACCAGCAGACCACTGGCGTCTTGGAAGACAGCGAGGTGGCTGCGGAGCGTGGCGCGGCGCTCACGGCCCTCGTGGGAGCTGATGAGTTGCAGCGAGGTGAGGGCGGCATGGGCGATGGCAGGCGGTGGCGCGGTGGAAAAGACGAACGAGCGGGCGCGGTTGACCAACAAGTCGATCCACTCGCGCGAGGCGGCGAGATAGCCGCCGGCCAGTCCGACGGCCTTGCTGAGGGTGCCCATTTGGAAGGTGATGCGGGGTTGTAGGCCGAGGGCGTCGGCCAAGCCCATGCCATGTTCGCCCAACACCCCGATGGCGTGGGCTTCGTCCAACAACAACAAGGCGTCGTAGGCCTCGGTGAGCGCGACGATTTCGCGTAGCGGGCAGAGGTCGCCATCCATGCTGAAGACCGACTCAGTAATCACCAGGATGCGGGCGGTGGCGGACTTGGCGCGAATGGAGCGCAGCAGGCGAGCGAGTTTGTCGAGATCGTTGTGCGGGAACACGCGGAGAGTGGCAGCGGAGAGGCGGGCGCCATCGACGAGGCAGGCGTGGCAGAGTTTGTCGAGCACGACATAATCCGCCTTGCCAACAATCGCCGGAATCACTCCAAGCGCCGTGGCGAAGCCGGATGAAAACGTCAGCGCGCCAGCCGTTTGCTTGGCTGCGGCTAAAGCCTCTTCCAACACCCGATGCGGCGGCAGGCTGCCGCAGACGAGGCGCGAGGCGGCTGCACCTGCCCCGAAGCGCTGAACCCCCTCGATGCAGGCGGCTTCGATGGCAGAATGGCGGGCGAGGCCTAGGTAGTCGTTGGACGCGAAATTGACGAGGGTGCGGCCATCGCGGATCACCTCGGGGCCGGCGGCGGAGTCGAGCGGGCGGAGCGAGCGCAGCAGTCCGCTGGTGGCGAGTTGGCGCAGAACTTCGGCGGGAGTGGTCAATTTCAAAAAGGAAGTCGAATGGGTTGCAGCGGCATTTTTAACCACTGATTTCAAGGATTGAAGAGGATTGCAGGGAAAAGATGACCACAATCTATCAAATCATCGACTCATCCTAAAGGTGCATGGCATGAATTTCATAATTTTTTCTTCCTGTGTGTAGTCCGTGAAATTTGCCTGATTATTTCAATGGCAGTCAGTCAGGCTATCTCGCTTTGCTCGGTTGTGGTTTCTAATTTTTGAGGTGCAAGGCAATGATGCAGTTGGGGCCGCCAAGAAATCAATGGGAGGCGGGGCGTTCGAGGGCCCAGCGGAGGAGTTTTTCGGAGTCCTTCCAGATGCTGGCGGTACTGTCCTTGAGGATCACGGTGATGGCGGAGCGACCATTGAGCGAACCGGAAGCCACCAGGCAACGTCCGGCAAGGTTGGTGGTGCCGGTTTTCATGCCGTCGCAATAGGGCAAGGATTTGAGGAGGTGGTTGGTATTTTCGATCTCGCGGGTGCGACCATTGTTGAATTGAAAAGTAAACGCCTTAGTCGCGGAGTACGAACGAAACAGTGGGCTGCGATAAGCGGCACGGGCGGCGATGGCCATGTCGCGGGCGCTTGAGTGCTGGCCGGACATCGGCAGGCCGTTGGGATTGGTGAAATGAGAATTGCGCATGCCCAGCGCAGCTGCCTTGCGGTTCATCAGGGCGGCAAAACCCTCCTGACTGCCGCCCACATCGCGGGCCAGCGCACGGGCCACATCGTTGGCGCTTTTGACGACGAGCACTTTGAGCAATTCGCGGCGGCTGTAATGCTCACCGGGTTTGAGGTCGAGCTTGGTGGGCTCACAAGCGCCATCCGAGGCCTCAATGGTGACCGTCGAGTCGATATTGCCAGCATCCAGGATGCACAGGGCCGTGATGATTTTCTGAGTGCTGGCGACCGGGCGGGGCGCATCGGCATTTTTAGCGTAGAGGACGCGCCCGCTTTGGGCGTCGATCACGATGGCGCTCTCGCCGGCCACCCGCGGGGGTGGGGTAGGCGGGATGACCGAAGCGCTGGCGGACGACTGGACCTGCGGGTAGGCCGCTTGGCTAGACGGGTTGCGCGGGGGAGGATTGCCGCCACACGACGTGACGAGGGCAGCAGTGAAGCAAAGCGCGGCAAACTGGGCGCAAAGTGGGCGTGGCATGCGCGGAATGATTCCCATCTTGACGCAGGCAGCAAGCCAGGAATGCGGGAATTTCATCGCGGGGGTTTTGGTGGCAGCAGACTGCCGTCGATCTCGGAACTAGGTTCGGGCAGCTGGGGTTGCACAAAATCCACCACCCCGCCTTGCGCCAAAAAACCCGATCCCCGTTGCCTCGTATAGGCCAGCGCGCGTTGGTGACCCAGCGGCAAGTCCCGCAAATCCCGCTCGCGCACCTTCACGATCGGCACCGACGCAGGAAATATGTCGGCGACCGAAAAGCGCGCCGATACCTTGCTAGCGGTCATCCCCTGCCCTGCACCCCCGCAGCTGCCGAGCCCAAACAGGCTGGCAAGGACGAGAACAACAAGCAGTGCTTGGGACATGGCTTTGGTGAACGATTCAACCGGCACGGTATCACGCCCCCAAGTGAAGTCCACCGCGCATTTCTAGTAAATAGGCTGCTTTGGGTTCCTTGGGGAGCTGGGACATCGTATTAAGGGACAGATAAATAGTACTCTTGGGTGCTTGGGCAGCGGGATGGGATGGTCACCCGCACCCAGCCGTCGCTCGCATCGCTATCCACGGCGGCATCGCCGCCGATGAGTAGGTGCAGCCGCTGGCGCAGGCTGCGGATGCCGAGGCCGGTGGAGCAGCCGGTGCCCAACACAGACAGATACTCTGTGCCTTAGTTGATGATCGAAACGATCCAGAGGACATAGCGCGAGCCGAGCGAGAGGCGACGTTTGCTGCTCCATCTTCGCCTCATCCCACGTTGCTGAGGCGCTCACAGGTTGGCTCAACCCGGCTGTTTGAACAAGTCGAGGAAGCGGTCCTCGTAGGCCTGAAAGACCTTGAGGCGGTCGAGGGCCTGCTTGAGCTCATAGGCCCTTGAGCGATCAATGCGAGCTACGGCGAAGAGATCCTCGAGCTGCTGTTGGTCGCGATCACTGAGACGGGGTGATGATTTTTCCGACTCCACTTCCTCCGGCGTTGCAGCAGGCTCACCCGTCACTCCCACAGAATTTTCCAAGCGATGAAGAAATTCCTCCAGCCCTTTTTCCACTTGCCGGGACTGGTTCTGCAATTCCTTGAAGTCGATGGCCACTGCGGCCATGGCGCTAAACGTCCGCAGGACTGCCAGCGAGGCTTTTGGAAATGGAAACTGGGAGAACACATGCGGCATTTCGCCCAGCAGACAGCCGCCTTTCATTCCATTATCGGCGGCCACCCCGAGCAGCACCCCGTTGAGACCGCTGATTTGGGCATCGTCGAGCACCTGCACATCGAGGCGCTTGAACCTTGCCAGCGTGTCGCGGTCAATAGCGGCTCCGAACACCCGCGAGTTATGTTCGGGACGCATCTGGGTGGCCATGGCGGCAAAAGTGAAGACGCGCTGGACCCGGAGTTTTTGCGCCAAGCTGATAAGTTTGGCGCAAAACGCCGCGCCCTTGGTCGGCGGCTGGGCTTCACCGATAAATACAATTAGATCATGGGTGTGCGCTGGATTTTGCCACAGAAACAAGCGGCTGCGAGGCAGCACGCTGGTAAGAATCAGGCCATCCTTCACCTCGACGCGTTCCAGATCGAAAAACTCGCGGGCGGGGAATTCCGCCAGCAAATGCATGCCGAGTTTTGCCATGAGGTAATAGCCGGCGCTGATAGCCACCGCGCCCATTCCCGGCCATGCGGCGATGAGCCATGGGTCGTTGAGCTGTTGCTCATTATCCATGCCTTCAACATGCACCCGATACGTGTCTGGTCAATGGCCATTGAGTAGACACCACTGAGCTCAACCGACCATTAACAGCAAGTCTTCGTCAACGGTGTTGATGCCGCCAATGCCGAAGTTATCGACCACTACCTCGGTGACATTGGGCAGGGAAACTCCTGAGATTCTGGCGCTTCAGCTCGCGTAGGCTTGCAAGAGCGCCTCGGCCTTGTCGGCGGCGATGCCTTCATGGAAATCGTCGTTGACCATGCACACCGGGGCACTGCCGCAGGAGGCGAGGCACTCGGCGAACTCGACGGAGAAATTCCCGCAGGGCGACACCGCGATGGGGTGATGATGGGGATCGGCGTGCGAGCGGTCGATGCCGGTGAGTTCGCACAAGCGCTCCATGAGTTCGTGACTGCCGCCCATCGCGCAGGAGAGCGTGCGGCAGACGCGGATGTGATACTTGCCGGGCGCGGATTGCCGAAACCCCGGATAGAAGCTAACCACTTCAAGCACCTTGATCGCTTCCAGTTCGAGGCTCGCGGCCACCCAATCAATGGCGGCGGCGGAGATGAAGCCGAAGCGCTGCTGGACGAGGTGCAGCAGCGGCAGGGTGGCGGATCGCTTGTCAGACGGGTAATGGGCAATGCGTTCGGCCGCCGCCGCCGCCAGCTCCGGAGTCACGGCGAAGGGGGTGAAGTGCGGGCTGCCCGGCGTGGCGTGCGAGGCGATGGATTCGTCAAGAATGGAATGGGACATGGGTCTGAGATTTCAAATTTGAGATTTCAGCATTTCAGCATTTCAGCATTTCAGCATTTCAGCATTTCAGCATTTCAGCATTTCAGCGTTTCAGCGTTTCAGAGTTTACCTATCGCACTCGCCCATGACGAAATCCAGCGAGCCGAGGATGGCGGGCACGTCGGAGACCATGTGGCCGGGCAACAGGCGTGAAATGATGGATAGGTTGCAGAACGAAGGGCTGCGGATTTTGAGACGATACGGGACGCCGCCGCCTTTGGAATGAATGTAGAACCCGAGTTCGCCTTTGGGGTTTTCCGCCGCGAAGTAAACCTCGCCCGGCGGCGCATCAATGCCTTGCGTGGCCACAATGAAATGATGGATCAATTCCTCCATCGACATGAGCACACGCTCCTTGTTAGGAAGCATGCTCTTCGGGTCGGCTAGATTGACCGGGCCGGCTGGCATGGTGTCGAGCACCTGGCGGCAGATGGCGACGGACTGGCGCACTTCCTCCATGCGCACGAGGTAGCGGGCGTAGCAATCGCCCTCGTCGGCGACGGGCACGTCGAACTCATACTTTTCGTAGCCGAGGTAGGGGCGGTCTTTGCGCAGGTCGCGCGGCACGCCGGAGGCGCGCAGGTTGGGGCCGGTCATGCCCCAGGCGATGGCCGACTCGCGACTGATCACCCCGATGTCTATCATCCGGTCGCGGAAAATCTTGTTCTTATCGAGCAGCTTGGACACCTCCTCCAGAGCGATGAGGCACTCGTGGAGGAATGTTCTAACTGAAGTTTCGAAACCCGGCGGCATATCGCGGAGTTGGCCGCCGACGCGGGTGTAGGAGGTGGTGAAGCGAGCGCCGGTGAGTTGTTCGCAGAGGTTGTAGATCTTTTCCCGCTCGGTCATGGTGTAGAGAAACACCGTCATCGCGCCGACATCCATCGCACACACCCCAATTCCTAACAAATGAGAGGAGATCCGGGCCAATTCGCAGCATAGCACCCGCAAGGCTTGGCCGCGTGGTGGCAGCGTCCAGTCCATGAGTTTTTCCACCGCGCAGGCATAGGCCACATTGTTGGCCAGTGGCGCAAGGTAGTCCAAACGGTCCGTGTAGGGCACAAACTGGTTGTAGTGCATGCTCTCGGCAATCTTTTCATCGCCGCGGTGGAGGAAGCCGACATCGGGGTTGGCGGAGTGGATAATTTCGCCGTCGAGTTCCAGGATGAGACGCAGCACGCCATGGGTGGCGGGGTGCGACGGGCCCATATTGAGGACCATGCGTTCGCCGACCATGTCGGGGGTAGCCGCGTGGTATAGTTCGACGGCCTTCGCCGCGCGGGCGAGGGGGTCCGGGGCGTTCAGTTCAGTGGTGGAGGTGCTCATGCGTATCGCCGCGCCGAATAAGGCGCTAAAACACCCGTCGCCGCAAGGCGTTTGTGAAAATTGTTCAGGCGGCCCAGGGAAGAAGACGGAAGAAGACAGAAGACAGAAGACAGAAGACAGAAGACAGAAGACAGAAGACAGAAGACAGAAGACTGGGATAAGAGGTGGCTTGCGCGGTCCAAGGGCTCTGCTCTTGTCTTGGAGCGCAGCGGTCTTCTGTCTTGCGTCTTAGGCGCTAGGCAGTCACGGCGCCGCGGTCGTCGTTGAGGCCGGATTTTTCGATGAAGTAATCGTAGCCGCCGGTGTAGCGGGTGACTACGCCATGATTGATGTGGAGGGTCGTTTCGGCCAGGGTGCGGATGAAATGGACGTCGTGGGAAATGAACACGAGGGTGCCCTGGTAGTTTTTGAGGGCGGCGACCAGCGAGTCGATGGAGAGGATATCGAGGTGGGTGGTCGGCTCGTCCATGAGCAACAAGTTGGGCGGATCGACGAGGAACTTGACGAGGTTGAGGCGGGATTTTTCGCCACCGGAGAGGATGCCGCAGCGTTTTTCCACATCGGCGCGGCGAAACAGGAAGGAGCCGAGAATCGAGCGGGCTTCCTCATCGCGCAAGGTCGGGCAGCAGCCCATCACCTCCTCAAGCACCGTATTATCTTCGTGCAGGGCTTCCGAGCGATGCTGCGAGTAATAGCCGATTTTGGTGGCGTAACCCAGCTCGAGCTTGCCGGCATCAATCGGGATATGGCCAGCGAGAATCTTGAGCAAGGTGGTCTTGCCGGCGCCGTTGGGGCCGACCAGCACGATGCGGTCGCCGCGCTCGATGGTGAGGTCGAGGTTTTGGTAGATGCGTTTATCGCCGTAGGACTGGCCGACTTTTTGCAGGTCGGCGACCTTTTGGTTGGAGCGCGGGGGTTGGGGGAAACTGAACTTGAAGGGTTTGCGCGGGGTGCGCGGCTTGTCGACACGCGCGAGCTTTTCGAGGAATTTGATCCGGGACTGAACTTGGGCAGCCTTGGAGCCGACCTGCCGGAAGCGGTCGATGAAATCCTGGTGGCCCTCGACTTCCTTGGCCTGATTGCGATAGGCCTGGACCTGGAGCTCGTAGCGTTTCTCGCGTTGTTCGAGAAATGCCGAGTAATTGCCGCTGTACGAGATGAGTTGGGCGGCATCGGGATCGATCTCGACGACGGTCTCGACGATGGCGTCCATGAAATCGCGGTCATGCGAGATCATGAGGATGGCGCCGGAGTAATTCAGCAGGTAGCGCTGCAGCCACAGCAGTGATATGAGGTCGAGGTGGTTCGTCGGCTCGTCGAGCATCAGCAAGTCCGGTTCCATCACCAGCAAGCGGGCCAAATGCGCGCGCATCACCCAGCCGCCCGAGTATTCGCGCGCTGGACGCTGGAAATCCGCCTCCTTGAACCCAAGCCCTGCCAGAATCTTCTTGGCTTTCGGCTCGTTCTGGTAACCGTTGAGGTGGTTGAATTGGTCCTGCGCCTTGGCGTAATCCGGATGCCCCAGATCCCCGATTTTCTCATGCTCGCGCATCGTCCGCAGGATCTCGATCATTTCCGGGCTGATGCCCACGGCTATCTCGAGGATCGTCTCATCGGTCGGCTCGCCGGATTCTTGCGGCAGGTAGCCAGTGATCGAGTACTCGTCCCGCTCAATGCTGCCCTCGTCGGGACTATCCTCGTCGAGAATCATCCGGAACAAGGTGGATTTGCCCGCACCGTTGGGGCCGACGAGCGCCACGCGTTCACCCCAGTTGATGGAAAGTTCCGCCTCACGCAGCAAGGTGCGGCCGCCGAGGGTCTTGGTAAGCTTGTGAATGGTAAGCACAGCGCCGATGTAGCCGAGGATCGCCGCCCGGGCAAGGATTTCGATTTCTAAAAGGCGCGCCGGCTTGAGCCGGCATGCCCATGGCGAGCCAATGCGTGGGGCCCTGGCGCTAGCCATCGGCTGCGCATGGGCATGCCGGCTAAAGCCGGCGCTCCGCTGGGAGATTCGGTGATAGCCCCTCCAGGCCATGATTCCGTGACGGATTGCTCTTGACGCAGGGGGCAATTGTTGGGTTCTATCTGTCAACCGAACTACCGATATGCTTACAATACCCGTTTCCAAACCATCCACGGCACGCAATTTAGTGCGACTTACCGCCTTGTTGGGCCTGATTATTGTTGGGATGGCGGGAGGGGTGCAAGCGCAGGAATTCGAGGGGAAGAAAATTTCGAGTGTGGAGATTCGCTACAACGGGGCCAAAACGGTGGATGAGGCACGTATCCGCAATTTAATGAGTTCGAAGGCCGGCACGATCTATTCCGCCGAGCATGTGGACACCGATGTCAAGTCGCTCTACGAATCCGGCTCAGTGGAAGACGTGCGATTTTTGGCGGAGCCGGTGGGTGACACAGTGCGGCTGATCGCAGAGATCACCTCGCGTGACGAGTACGTGGCGGTCGGATTCATGGGCAACAAGAAATTTTCCGATCAAAAGCTAGCCAAGGAATGCAAACTCAAGAGCCGCGGGCTGCTGAGCGACGAAGTGATCTTGGAAGCCCGGCGCAACATTGAAAAATACTATCAAGGCTATGGCTATCCGGATGTGCTCGTCACCCACAAAGTGCAAGCGACGGACAAACCCGGCAAGGCGAACCTGGTGTTTGTGATTGATGAGGGCAGCAAGAATGAGATTCGGCGGATTCGTTTCGAGGGCAACAAGGTGTTTACCGACCCGGAGTTGCGCAAGGAAATGAAGGTCAAACCCAAGGGCTGGTTCTCTTGGCTCACCAAGTCCGGCCGCTTTGAAAGCAGCCAGTTGGACAGTGATCTGGACGCGATTTTGGACTACTACCGCAGCCGGGGCTACCTGCGGGCAAGCAGCCCGGGCATCCGTCGCTTGCCGGTGGCTGACGGCCGGGTGGATTTGATCATCCCGATCAACGAAGGCGAAAAATACACGGTGGCGGCGGTGAATTTCGGCGCCATGCACGTATTCCAGCCCAACGACCTCAATAAGGCACTCACACTGGTGGCCAATAGCTCGTATTCCTCCAAGAAAATGCGCGCGGATATCACCATGATCCGCAGCTACTATGGTTCTCGTGGCTACGCCGATGCTGCGGTGGCCCCCGACATTCGCGATGCCGGCCCTAACCGAGTGTCCATCACCTATAAGATCACCGAAGGCACCCGCTTCCACGTCGGCCGCGTCAATATCAAGGGCAATGCCAAGAGCAAGGACAAGGTGATCCGCCGCGAAGGCACACTCCAGCCCGGCGATTGGTTCAACTCGGTGGAGTTGGAAACCACCAAGGCTCGCCTAACCAATCTGCAGTATTTCAGCGACGTGCAGGTGACGGGCACCCCGGCTGGCAACGGCTATCGCGATGTGGATATTTTGGTGGAGGAAAAAAGCACCGGCTCGGTGGGCGTCGGCTTTGGCTTCAGCTCTATCGACAGCATCGTCGGCTTCCTCACCCTCGAACAATCCAACTTCGACTTGTTCAATCCGTGGAATTTCACCGGCGGCGGCCAGCGCTTCGCGATGAACCTGCGGGCCGGCAGCACCCAAACCGATTGCACGATGTCGCTGGTGGAGCCATGGTTCCTCGACCGCAAACTCGCCCTGAGCGGCGATTTGTTCTACCGCGAGTCTAGCTACTTTAGCAGCTATTACCAGCAAACCAACATCGGCGCCGCCATGTCGCTGCGCCAGCCGCTGGGCGACCACGGCTCGCTCAAACTCGAGTACCGTCTCGAGCAGGTGGGAGTCAATGTGCTCAGCACGACGCCGGCGCTTTCCGAGTATGTCGTAGGCCATGAGGACGGCAAATTCATGCGTAGCTCGATAAACTTGAACTACATCTACGATACCCGCGATAGCAACATCCAGCCACGCAGTGGTCATAAGCTCGACGCAGTGACGACGCTGGCAGGTCTCGGCGGGGATGTGAAAAGTTTCACCGTGTCGCTGCAGGGCCAGCAGTATTGGAACCTCAAGTGGGATTCTATTTTCTCCATCAGCGGGGAACTCGCCTCCGTCGAGGGCTTGAGTGGCGAGCCGGTGCATGTCTTCGAGCGCATGTTCCTCGGCGGCGGACGCACCTTGCGCGGCTTCAAGTTCCGCGACGTCGGACCGCGCGACTATGCTGGCGGTACCGACGAGGCCATCGGCGGCAAGTCGCTGGGCTACGTGTCATTTGAGTACACCGTGCCAATCATCGAAACGGTGCGTGCCGCCGCGTTCTACGACACCGGCTTTGTGAATGCCGCCAGTTGGGACATGAATCCTAGCAATATCTACAGTGATGCCGGGTTGGGAATCCGCCTGCGCCTGCCTATCAGCCCAATGCCACTCGCCTTGGACTATGCACTGCCTCTTTCCGTGCCTATCCAACAAGCGAAAAAAGGCGGGCAGTTCAACTTCTATCTGCTCTATCAGTATTGAGGCGGCCGCGGCGGCAATGCCCAGGCACTCCCAGTGGTGCACGTGAATTTCGCCAGAGAGAGCCTCAATATCCGTCGTATGCTAGCGCCGCGTCTGCGACCGCCGCCATCTATCTCAGATGCCTTGCTAGGCTTAGAACCGCGCCGCGAGACGCAGCCCCCCACGGCCTGCGGCCGGTGGCGCGCAGCTACACCCGCTTTTTCCAGCCCGGCGGCAGCTTGGCCTTGAACGTCGCCGCCGGCAATTCGTCATCAAATTCCGAGCGCTGGCCGATGCCTCGCAGCAGCGAGCTGATTTCCTTGGCCTCTTCTAACAATTCAATCAACCGTTGCTGGCTGAGGCCGGGCTGTTTTAAGTCGGCCTTGACGCGCGCATCGCGGCGCTGCAAGACGGTGGCCGAGAGCATCGCCAGGGCATGTTCGGCGGCGAGCATGCCATCGCTGAGGCCGCCGTCCATGGCCACCGAATCCCCCGCCCCCAAAGCCAAACGATCCGCCTCGGGCAAGCCGCCTAGGAACGTGTTGACCGCCGCATGCGACGCCGGATCGGGTGCCACGGAGAGGATTCTTTCCAACAAATCAACCCCCTCCAGCCAGCGCTTCGCCTCATGCAAAGTTTCGAATTGGCCTCTGAGAAAATGTTGTGCCGGAGCACTGGTGAGCGCGAGATGACATAAAAAACCGATGTTGCGGTGCAGGGGTGTGGGCTCGGCGGCCACTGCGTATTCCGGTTCCGCTTGGCGTCCGGCAGCGGATGGCGCGCGCTGGGGTTTTTGCAAGGCCTTGGCGATTGCCCCGCGCAGGGTCGCTCCCGACGTCTGCAAGTGGGTGGCTACCACGTTGATTTGATGATCGCGCGCCACCACGTCGGACATCGCAGCTAACAAGCCAACGCATTCGCCCGCCAGCGTCCGGCGCTCCGCCGCGCTTTCAAACGCCCCGTTGGCCTTGGCCCGACTCAGCTTGAAATCAAAAAACTCCCGGGCTTGTCCTAGCAATTCACGGAAGGCCTCCGCACCATGCGCCTTGATAAAGGTATCCGGGTCATCGCCGGCGGGCATTTCCACCATTCTAACGGAAAGCCCCTCCGTCACCAATTCGCGGAACGCCCGCTCGGAGGCGGCGATACCCGCCTTGTCGGCATCATAGCACAGCAACACGCTCGACGTGTAACGCCGCAACAAGTGCGCGTGCTGCGGGGTGAAGGCGGTGCCCAGCGGGGCGAGCGCGTGATCGATGCCGAGTTCGTGACACGCGATCACGTCGATCTGGCCCTCGCAGAGGAGTGCGGATTTTTCCCGCAGGATGGGTTTTTTCGCCCGGTCCAGCGCAAACAGAACGTTGGACTTTTTGAAAATGAGGGTCTCTGGCGAGTTGATATATTTTCCGCTGTTAGGGTCCTCGCGCAACTGGCGGCCGCTGAAGGCAATCACGTCGCCCATCTCATTGCGAATTGGAAACATCAAGCGGTCGCGGAACCGAACGTACAGCCCGGAATTCGCCGCATCCGGGTTGCGCAGCGCCGCCAAGCCCGAGGCCACCAACTCCCGGCCACTGAACTTTTTTTCCCGCGCCCAATCGAGAAATACCTTCGGCTGCTCCGGCATCCAGCCGACCGACCAGTTGGCCGCCATGTCGCGACCAAACCCCCGGCCTTGCAAATAATCCCGCGCATGAGCCGCTGCCGGGTCTTGCAGCAAGCGCTCGTGCATGAATGCCGCCGCCTCCCGGTGCACGTCGAGCAAGCGGCCACGCAAGCGCCGCGCCTGGTCGGCCAGCGGGTCGAACACCTCCGCCTCCAGCGGGATATTGGCCCGCGCCGCCAGCTTGCGCACGGCCTCCATGAAGGGCAGGTTCTCGTACTCCATCAAAAAGCCCAGCGCACTGCCACCCTTGCCGCAGCCAAAGCACTTGAACGTCTGACGCGCCGGATTGACTGAAAACGACGGCGTCTTTTCGCTGTGAAACGGGCAATTCGCCTTGAATTGGGTGCCTGCCCGTTTCAGCGGCACGTACGTGCCGATCAAGTCCACGATGTCGGTCGCGGCGAGAACTTTCTCAATGCTGTCTTTGGATATCTGGGACACGGTCTCGGCTGGCGGCCACTATGACTCTGGAAAAAAAAATGGAAACCACGGATTTCACGGGTGTGGCGTGTGCTCTGTCGAACGATCGACACGGGTGCAGAATTTGAGAGGGGACGACGTGGAACTGAAGGGTGGATTGTGGCAAAAACACCACTGAGACACTGATTACCACTGATGACACTGCAAAGAAATTGATGAAAATTTCAGTGGTTTCAGTGCTAAACAGTATCTCAGCGGTAAAAAAATCGTCACGCACCACCTCCAAAATGCTCTTATCCCCTCTTCCAATTACCCAAACCTCACCTCCAAGCCGGATTTTTCATCAATCATCCATTCCCATTTGCGCCCCTTGCTGGGCTTTTGCGGCTCTGCGGTCAATCTGTATGACTCGGGAACCCAGGACCCCACGCCCAGCATCCAAAACAACGCCCGAAACCGAATTTTTCACCCGCCCCGCGCGAAATGCTTGCCAAGCCCCCCGCCACCCGCTATTCATCCCCTCCCCGGCCGCCTCACCCTAAGCGTCCGCCCCTTCTTTCAACACGCGTGCTTAGCTCAGTGGTAGAGCACATCCTTCACACGGATGGGGTCGCAGGTTCGAACCCTGCAGCGCGCACCATTCGCCCACCCTCGACACGACGCGTCAGAGAGCGCCGAACGCCTTCATTTTCAACGGGTTCCAACGGCACGATTTTTCCATTGGCCGCGTCATCCTGCGACACGAAATGCCCCTCCGGGACAGAAATCTGTGCGCCTATTTGTGTACACTCATTATCCGTTAGACCGAAGCCGGGGAGCTTGGCCACCGCCTCGGTCAGCGCCAAGCCAGCGGTATCGGTGTAGGATTCTATTTGTCTGTCACTCTGACGTGGTGAAAACAACGTCAAATTGCCATTTTAACTGCGGCTTTTAGGATGAATCGGCAGTCAGATAGATTTCCCGAAATAATCCTTGGAAAGATAATCCGGAAGGCTATTTTATGAGTTACCCGATCCAGCGCGGTCTGGCCAACTCCCTTCTACCCCCCAAAGCAACCATGAATCGACCAGACAGCCAGCCAGAGCAGGATCCGCAAGCGACATCGGGCAGCTTCACGCCTCCGGAACTTCCCGCCGGAAGCACGAGCAAGAATGAGCAAAATATGGGAATGCTGTGCCATCTTCTGGCACTGTCGGGTTACTTCATACCTTTCGGTCATCTCGTCGGACCGCTGATCATCTGGATGGTGAAGCGGGAGGAAATGCCCTTTGTCGAGAGCCAAGGAAAGGAGTCACTTAACTTTCAAATTTCCGTCACTATCTACACCATCGTCGCCGCCATCGCACTTTTTCTACTGATCGGGTTCATCCTCCTTCCAGCGGTCATTGTCTTCAATCTCGTCTGCGTAATCCTAGCGTCGATCGAGGCTGCCAACGGCAAGCCCTATCGCTATCCTCTCTGCATCCGCTTCATCAAATAGTTGTCCCCCCAGCGGCTCGGTTTTCGGAGATATGAAAAACGGTCGCTGCGCCGAATATGTGAATGGTTCCCTGCGCCGGACCTTTTGAATTGAAGCTGTTGGAGCAGGCGTGGGCGAACTGGAGGGCGGAATAAAGGGGTTGATTCAGAGTTGTCGATAGATTTCGGAGCGGTGCTGGATGCGGTAAATCCGGACGGATTTCTTTGACGGATAAATCCAATAAAGGATGCGATAATCTGCAACACGGAGCTTGCAGAGTCCGGCCAGGTCCGCAGGCATGCCGACCAGCCTACGGTGCACCATGACAGCAGCGTTTTCCGCGAGCCATTGGATTTTACGTTCCACACCCGCACCCACGGCGGCACCCAACCCGGCGAGTTGGGCGTCGGCCTTGCTCCCTATTTCGACTTGGAAGGACACCGTTGGTGGCGAGGTTTGAAGGGTTTGAATTCGCCGGCCAAGTCCTCCTTTCGGGCCACCCGCAATTCCTCGATGATTACCGGATTCTGCCCTGTGAGCCAGTCCTGAAGTTCATCCAGTGTCTCAACGGACGAGAGAACGGCTGCGGGGATTTCAACGATTTCCGTTTTCATGGTGGCAGTTTATCATGGCTTCCCGGGAAAGGAAGGCGTTTCAGGCGGTGGCAGGCGAAATCGCGCCGGAGTCATCATCGCTATAATTTCTCTGTCCCTTTATGTGGCGAGGATCTCCAAAATTCCAAGCTCGACACGCGGGGGGCGAACCGCCTCACTTCTAACCGTGAGCGATTTCCAGGATTCATTCAATCAGAACAACGGGATGCTGAACGCCATGGGCAACATGGCCGCCATCAACCAGCGCAACCGGCTCATCGCCGAGCAAAAGGAACAAGCGTCGGCTATCCGCGAGCAGACCGCCGCGCTGGAGAAGCGCAACAGCATCGAGGCCGACCGCGCGACCCTGGAGCGCCAGCGCCTCGAGATCGAAAAACAGCGGCAGCGGGCGGATGAGGCGGAGCGTGAGATGCGCAAGCAGCAGGCCGAGCAACTCAAGCAACTCCGCAACCTCATGGCCGACAGCTTCGCCACCCTCGAACGCCTGGAAAAACTCCGCCCGGCTAACTGATCCATCTCTCCCATCTCTCCCATCTCTCCCATCTCTCCCATCTCTCCCATCTCTCCCATCTCTCCCATCTCTCCCATCTCTCCCATCTCTCCCATC
>Ga0114962_10001376_pt1 | contig 21072 bp, 18 predicted proteins | sample C_130820_MF_Meta_FD_87017 | JGI IMG/M metagenome (GOLD analysis project Ga0114962, IMG submission 87017) | Freshwater microbial communities from Lake Croche, Canada to study carbon cycling - C_130820_MF_MetaG | ecosystem: Environmental > Aquatic > Freshwater > Lake | place: Lake Croche, Canada... | reverse complement strand
GTTTCAACTAATGACTTGTCAAGCCATTTCGGCGTCTAGGAGCCGAAAGCTTCATCAACCCAACGTTGCTACGCGCTCTACTGCCTGAGCAACACGCTTTGCGACGTTGGGGTCAAAGACACTTGGCACAATGAAACTCGCATTGAGCTGGTCTGCCGATACGCAGTCAGCAATGGCATAAGCGGCAGCAAGCAGCATCTCTGTTGTGATTTCTTTCGAGCCTGCGTCCAGGAGACCACGGAAGAACCCTGGGAATGCCAACACATTATTAATTTGATTGGGGAAATCACTTCGGCCAGTTGCGACAACTTTGGCGTACTTGGCTGCGAGTGTTGGATCAATTTCTGGGTCTGGATTGGCAAGTGCAAACACAATTGCATCCGATGCCATTGATGCAACATCCTGCTCGGTCAGCACATTGGGTGCACTCACCCCGATAAATACATCCGCACCAGAGAGCCCCTCGTGCAAACTCCCTTGTACATTTTCCATATTTGTGTTGGTCAACATCCATGGACTTGTATTTTCACTGTTGGGCCTGCCTGGATACACTGCACCTCGTGAGTCGTAAGCCACAATATTTGTTATCCCAATCTGCGCAAGCAACTGTGCGATTGCCGTTCCAGCAGCGCCTGCACCACTCATGACCACATGCAAATCTTTAGGCTTCTTGCCCACGAGCTTCAGTGCATTTGTAAGTGCGGCCAAGACAACAATCGCGGTGCCATGCTGATCATCATGAAATACTGGAATGTCTAGAAGCTCGCGAAGGCGTGCTTCTACTTCAAAACAGCGCGGCGCAGAGATGTCTTCCAGATTGATGCCGCCATAGACCGGAGCAATGATTTGAACCGTACGCACAATTTCATCGACATCTTGGGTATCTAGACAAACTGGCCAAGCATCCACATCGGCAAAGCGCTTGAAAAGTGCAGCCTTTCCTTCCATCACCGGCATAGCTGCTTCTGGACCAATGTTTCCAAGACCCAATACTGCAGATCCATCCGTGACAACCGCCACAGTGTTGCGCTTGATCGTGAGCCGACGTGCATCCGACTTATCTGCTGCGATGGCTAGGCATACACGAGCAACACCCGGTGTGTAGGCACGGGATAGATCGTCACGAGTGCGAAGCGGGACTTTTGGTGTGACCTCGAGTTTGCCACCGAGGTGAAGCAAGAAGGTTCGGTCGCTCACCTTGCGAACTACTGCACCATCGACAGCGGCAATCGCGGCTGTTACCTGCTCAGCATGATTCGGATCAGACGTATCACACGTAACGTCAACGACCATGTGTTCATGACTAGATTCCACCACGTCGAGGGCGGTAAGGGCAGCGCCACTTGAGATTACGGCCTGGGCTAAGCCTGCCGTGGACGATGAATCTGGATGGAGCTCAACGCGTAAGGTGATGGAATAACCAGGACTTGTGTGTGGCATGAGAACTCCTTGTGTGATGAGTCCATCTTGCCACTACGCGGCCAGCGTGAAGTTGGGTTTAGCGACCAAACAGTCGAGCAAAAATGGAATCTCCAGATTCGCCAGAAGTGTGTTGCACCTGGCGGTCACAGGCGCAACGCTGATCGTCTGGAATACCAGCCAGAGCTTGTTCAATATGCTCGCCACATCCACTCCATGTGAACTTTTGACAGGTTCCACAGGTTACTGGGCTACACATAACTTTCCTCTCAATTTGTCCCGAAGATTGGCACTGAGCAATATTCACATACCCCACAGCAGCTGCACTTTGGTGGGCCCTGTCGGGCTCGAACCGACGACCCACGGATTAAAAGTCCGTTGCTCTACCAACTGAGCTAAAGGCCCCACCGCTGCCCCAAGGACAACTGTCAAAGTCTAGCCGAATTGGCTACAGTCCTGTTACTCCAGTGGGGTTTGCCGAGACCAGCAATGGCAACTGTGCCATGCGCAAGCACAACTGAAAAATGTTTGGGACAATATGAGGAGCAAACCCATCAAGTGACCACGGAGGAGAATGATGTATCCCGCACGCGATCTCTACACCATCGTCGTTCCACCTGCTGATGAACTTGCCGGCGGTGTCGCCTCCGGTGTCGTTCTGATTCACAGCCTGACTGGGTTTATGGATGCTGGTGCGGGCGGGCGTCTGGCAGTTGAACACATTCTTGAGACACTAGAAAATCGACCAATTGCTTACTTCCACATTGATTCGTTTTATGACTATCGCGGTCGACGTCCACGCACAATCTTTGATTCCGACCATTATGTGTCCATGGACATGCCACATCTCACCCTCAGTGAAGTAACTGATGATTCCGGTCAGCAGTTCTTACTTCTCCACGGTGTTGAGCCAGACATGGGTTGGCAGAGTGTCGTTCGTTCCATTGTTGAAGTTATTCGCAAATACGGCGTGCGACTCACAGTTGGTATCCATGCAATCCCATGGCCAGCTCCACACACCAGACCAGTTGAAATCACGGCGCACTCAAGTGAGTCATCACTTCTGGGCATGCACCAGCCATGGGTGGGCCACATTGAGATCCCAGGCAGTTTTTCCGCGTTGATTGAACTTGACCTGACTCAAAACAAGATGCCTGCCATGGGTTATGCGGCTCATGTCCCGCACTATGTTGCAAGTGGCGAATACCCCAAAGGTGCACTCGCTCTACTTGACCAGATTTCAATCAGCACGGGTCTCGTCATCCCTCGGGATGCCTTGCGCGAGGCAGCCGGCACGATGGATGCCGATCTCAATCGTCAGATTGCTGACGTCGATGAGAACCGCGAGGTTGTCGAGTCACTTGAAGCGCAACATGACTCAGTGATGGAATCACGTAGAGAACTTACGTCAGATACCGACGGAAAGCTTGTCAGCGGTGAAGACCTAGCTGCGGCGCTAGAACAGTATCTTGCAGAACTAGACGACAAAGGCAAGGACGAACCTAGCGTTTAGCTCCGGTCAGACGAGAAGCGAATAGCCCCGTCAGGAATCTCACTGTCTGGGAATACTCGGGCGCCAGCGAGAAGTTCATTATGAGAACCAACCTTTGCGCGGTCAGCAATAACTGTTTCGACGACATGCGAACCCTGACCAATGAATGCGTCCGCGCCAACAATCGAGCGAGTGACATGAGCATCTGCTGCGATGGTGGCACCGTCGAAAACCACGCTCCCCTCGATGACAGCATTGGCACCAACAGTCACACCATTACCAATGTATGAACCATGCGACAGCGTTGCAGTTGCATCAACAATTGCAGTATTCGCAATAAAGGTCTCGCCAGTACTGCCGTGAAGAAGCGGTGACGGAGCAAGCCCACGCACCACATCGGCTGAACCTTGAGCGAAAGCCAACGGCGTGCCTAAATCAAGCCAGTAACCTTCGTCAACAACACCAATGACATGTGCTCCACGCTCAAGTAAACCTGGGAATGTCTCACGCTCAACTGAGACTGGGCGATCGGCCGGAATCTCATCGATGAGTGAACGCTTGAATACATAACAACCAGCATTGATCTGGTCAGTCACAATCTCAGCTTCAGTCTTAGGCTTCTCGCGGAACTCAAGAACTCGACCATTAGCATCAGTGGGCACTAGTCCGAATGCGCGAGGATCTTCAACACGAGTCAGATACAACGCAACATCGGCATCGGCATCACGCCACTGCTGCACAAGTGCCTCAATATCTAAACCGGTGAGCACGTCACCATTAAACACAATTACTGGATCATTAGGTCCGCATGTCAGATGAGCAGCAGCGTTACGGATGGCTCCGCCTGTGCCCAATGGTTCATCTTCAACGGCATAGACCAGTTCAACGCCGAGGTTCTCACCGTGACCGAAGTACTCTTCGAAAACTTCAGCGCGGTATGAGGTGCCCAGAACAATTCGCGAGACACCGGCTTGGCGAGCGCGCGCAATCTGATGTTCGGTGGTTGGGAAACCAGCAACTGGCAACATGGGCTTTGGCGTGGCAATAGTCAATGGACGCAGACGCGTGCCTTGACCGCCAACGAGAAGTATCGCTTGTAACACGTGCTCTAGTCTGTCACGCTCTCCCTAGCTGGAGGCACCAAGGGAGACACTGTGAGCAATCTGCTCAGTGTTGACTAGGGATAACTCGTCACCAGTGAAATCGCTGTCGATGAGCACAATCGAGCAACCATGCAACAACGGCAAAAGAACATGGAGGCTAATGCGTTCTTCTAATGACCCCAGACCAGAGATGCAGTAACGCGAGCCATCATTGATGTCGTAGGTACCAGCGATTTGATTCGTTACGTCAACAAGCCGCTCCCAAGTGTGAGAGGCAGCCGCTGACTTGACGGCTACCTCTTGCAAATCGACTGGCCACGATGGTGAGAAATAGTCGCCGAACATCCGCACCTGCGCGCTCGCATTAACAAACTTCTCATCGATATCACGATCGGGCATTCCGAATGGATCCCGGGTTACGATAACCAGTTTCTCGGGGTCTTCGCTCCAGTCGGCGCACCAGTCCTTGGTCGCAATCGTCACATCAGCATCGGTGGAATCAGTAACTTGGATGCCCGCAACCATCAGCGCTCCAAGCCACACACTTGACTGCCAATGTGTGCCGAGTTCAACGCGTACCGAAGATGACTCGTCAAGCATCAATCCCTCAACCAAGAAGTTACCTGCTTTAGACACTGCGTTTACATAAGTCGTCACCGAAAGTTCAATGCGGCCCAACGCACCATGCCACGTAACGCACGGCGCCGGACCACGTTTTTGCGCATTGGACATCATTGCTTGCCACAAAGTGTTCATCGCGCCACGAATCCAAAGTAGCGAGAAGCAGACTGTCCTAATTGATTTGTAGCCACAATTTCGACCACATAACCATGTTTGCGTTGAAGTCGGATTGCTACATACGAGTTTTCAGTTCCCACGATGCTCCACTTGCCCCAAGTCTTCTTGTGGTCACTCGAGAAACGAATTCGATAGTCAATCAAGGGCAGCGGTCCTGAATCAGTCTGCGACCAATTAATTCGAGTATGCAAGCTGTCTAGTTTTGTGAAGGAAACCTTTGCCATCTGCGTCGGTTTGTGTGCCACAAGAATTCCTGTCGTTGCGCTGGCGAGTTGGACATCCTGAACTGATGCACCCACAACGATTGAGTATGAACCCGGAGCAACCAATTGACCATCGAGATTCCTCAGATCCCATTCATAAGCAATGCTGCTCGTAGTTTCTTGTGTGCCTGACGCTGTGGACACTAATGAGCCATCCGTGTTGCTTTGAATACTCAGCGTCCATGATGCCCGGGCTGGAACGATGGCCGAAACCGTGACGGACGCGTTGACCGCACTATCCACTAGCCCCGGAGAGGCTGAGAGCTTCTGGAGGACTGGCTTCAAAAGTAGCGCGGTTTTAGATCGAATTGTGTCCATGTACGGGTACAGGTAGCGACCCGGACATACTGTGAGCCCGACATCACGGTGAGCTGACAGAACAAAGGTCTTGGCTACTTCGCCATTGCCATATCGCGACTTCCCTGATGTATCAGTTGACGTTATCGAGGTAATCTCCTTTGGGTTGAGCCCATAAGGTGCCAGTTTCCATGCCGACAAACTCGATAAGGCGTTCACAATCGCTGCAGCAGAATCATCTGACGGCTTAAGGGTGTCAAAATTTCCGATGACAGAGACAGCAAAGGTATCTTCATTCATTCCCGCAGTGTGAGCACCTTGTACCGGCAGACTTGGACCGTCGCATGTGTCCATAGTTGAGACCGTACATCCTGCACGACCCTCATAGATGGTTCCGTATTTATCAACGAGGAAGTTGTACCCCATATCTGCGTATTGCAGGCTCTTCGTAAAGTAGGCATAAAGATTGCGCATCTGCCCGGGCGATTGTGCAGGTGTATAGGTACTCGTAGTCGCAGTGTGATGAATGAAACCAGCAATCAACGTTGTGCCCATTCGTGGAGTCGCGTCACGCCAAGATTCGTTTGCACCCCATTGCGTGCGAGTGACGATCGTGGGACGCTGAACTACCGCGCCCTGAGGAGAAGTAACTGAACTGGACACGGGCGAAACTCCACTTCGCACAGTGCGGGCAAGCAACCGATCTTGGGTAGTAACCGGCGAGTAAATAAGCGACAGCTCTAAATCAGTTGGCACGACGCCACTACTACTCGTCATTCGAAGTGCAACACCATTTGCTTCGCCAATAATTAGAGGATCAGTACCTGCACGGGCAGCTGCTGCTTCGGGAGCGTCAGAATCAACCCCATGATCAGCGCTGTAGTTCAAGGTTTCCCAGTCTGACCACTTGGCATTGCTACGCGTGCGGACCATGAAAACTGTCGACGGGTCAAGTGAGTCAGACCAGGTGACGCCGACCAACGAGAAATGAGAAGTAGCCCTGGCTGCAATCACATCTTTGACGACGCTGTCACCCTCCCGAGTCGCCAACACATGAGCATCTGGCTGCAGTGCGGTGACATTTACAGCGGGCGGGCTCACAGTCAGGCTCTGCGCGGGTGCAATTCCGAGGGTCAATGCTCCCAATAGGTGCACCACAACATATATCGGTGCGCGCATAAGAAATGTGCGGGGAAGCATAAATTGAATCTATCCCAATTCTGGAAAGCTACACCTTTATGAAACACTGGCAAAACGGGCTTTTAGCAGCGCTAACACTGCTCAAATTCAGCAAACACACTGAAGTGACGTAGCATCTAGGTAACTGTTTACTGTTACACAGCCCAAGTACCATCACCAGGGAGTCTTGCAACTTGTCCATGCCAGGAAAACATCGTCCCGACGCTGCACTTCACCGGCCGCGGTCATGGAAGCGCATCGTTGTAGGTGTTACTTCAACGACTCTCCTGCTCATCACCGCCACGAGTGGCGTAGCCGTACTGAAAATCAACCAGCTCGAGAAGAAGATTGGCATCCTGGACACCAGCGAACTTGATAACGGCAATCGACCAAAATCAGTTGCGCAAACAGACACATCGGCTACCAATATTCTGATTATGGGTTCAGATAGCCGCAGTGGTGCTGGAAACTCTGGCTACGGATTTGTTGAAGGTGCCCGCTCAGACACGACATTGCTTGTGCATATCTATGAAGGCCGGAAGTCCGCACTGGCAGTATCAATTCCTCGCGACTCTTACGTCACTATTCCACACTGCAGCACGACCAATGGTGGATCTATTGGCCCATGGACGACCAAGTTCAATGCAGCATTCTCATTTGGTGGGCCCATCTGCACGATCAAGACCATCGAAGCTACAACAGGTGTACGCGTCGATCGTTTCGTTGTTCTGGACTTCAACGCATTCAAGCAAGTCGTCGATGCTGTAGGCGGCGTGCAAGTGTGTCTCACCACACCTGTGTACGACCCCTACATACATGGAGTAGGAGGCTCAGGCCTCAATCTTCCTGCTGGCATCAGCACCGTCACAGGTCAACAAGCTTTGCAATTTGTCCGCGCACGTGAATCGCTGGGTGACGGAAGCGACATTAGTCGCATTCAGCGCCAGCAAGAATTCATTTCGTCAATGATTAAGGGAATCAAAGCCAAGGGTGTGCTGACTAACCCAGGACGCCTGTACAGCATTCTCTCCGCAGTTACTTCTTCGCTAACGACGAGCAAAGATTTCGGCACAATCAACAAGATGCAAGACTTTGCACTTTCTATCAGTGGAATGTCCTTAAAGAACATCAAGTTCACAACTGTGCCGAACGAGTACATTGCAAACGGCAACGTTGGCTGGCTTCCGTCAGCAAAGTTACTGTGGGCATCCATACGTAAGGACAAGCAGTGGCCACCCGCGCCGAAGCCAACTGCTTCACCAAGCACTTCTGGCTCACCAACTAACAGCCCAAGTGCAAGTGCAAGCCCTAGCGCTAGTCCATCGGTCAAGTTGGTTACTGCGCCTTCTGATGTGCACGTCATTGTGATGAATGCATCTGGCAAGGATGGCCTGGGCTACGCCGCATCAAATAGCCTGCGCGCGCAAGGATTTGTGATTGACAATGTCACCAGCACATCTCGCACACTGGCCACTACGAAAGTGCGTTACAACGCTTCATATTCTGAAGGCGCAAAGACCCTTGCCTACTCTGCACGTACATCTGAACTTGTTGAAGATAAGTCGTTAGACAAGGCTGTTGTTGTCCTGATTGGTCAAGACTGGACCAATGCTCGTGCAGTGAACATTGATAACAACAACGGACCAATCAATGGTCCAGATGCAGTAGATACCGTCATCAGTGCAGGCGACTCCATCTGCAGCTCAGGTAATAACCGAACTAAGTCCTAGTTCTCCCGCTGCCTGCGACTTGTGATGAAGCCAGCTCCCCAAGACAACTGCATTGTCATGAGCACAAGTGGAAGCCACCGCGTTCCTGACTTTGCCTTTCTAGCAAGTAGTGCTGTGGAGAGCAACGTTAAAACTAAGTAGCCAATCGGTGCAATGAAGCCTGCTTGAAGTATCCCTGAACCTGTGATTAATCCAGCAATACCGGCCAACTTGCCTACGACTACAGCTACTAGAGCAGTCGGTGGCGCAAAGTAGCGCAGAGCAGACTTGGCCTTTGCGGTTTCTGGATGCGTGCGCATGAGTTCATGTCGCCAAGAACCGTAGTCGAAGTATTGCTTCGCCAATGCGCGCAGCGAACTGCGTGGGTGATACGTCACATAAAGATTTGGGTTGAACCAGATCAAGCCACCCGACGAGCGAATACGAAAATTCATTTCCCAATCTTGCGCACGCGTGAATGCCGGATCATAACCGCCTACTCGTTCAAGTGCACTTCGTCGAAATACACCGAGGTACACCGTCTCGGCCGGACCTTCCGGGCCGCCGACATGGAAAGAAGCAGAGCCGATACCGAGTGGGCTGGTCATTGCAGTCGCAACTGCCTGCTGAAATGGTGTTGACCCCTCGGCACCCATGATGCCACCGACGTTATCCGCCTGAGTGCGTTCTAGGGTTTCGATGGCTTCGGTGATGTAACCATCAGAAAGTTCACAATGCGCATCGACACGCACAATCACTGATTCAGTCGTGGCATCGATAGCAGCATTTAGCGCTTCTGGCGTACGCCCTGATGGGTTTGGCACCCAAGTAACTCGAGAATCGAGCTCGGCCAGTTCTTGAGCGACATATTCAGTGCGGTCACTTGATGGGCCAATCGCTAGGACTACATGTAGCTTGCCGGCATATTTCTGAGCGAGAATCGCTGCGACTGCGTTGGCCAAATGCTTTTCTTCATTGAGTACCGGCATAACAACCGCTACATCTGGCCAACTCTGCATAAGCACCAGACTACCGCGCACCACTAGGCTGGACGTTATGGCAAAGCTCTCCGTTATTGGAACTGGGTACTTGGGGTTAACTCATGCAGCTTGTATGGCGAGTTTGGGACACGACGTTATTGCCTTTGATATCGATACCGACAAGATTGCATCCATCAGCAAGGGCCAAGTGCCTTTTCATGAACCTGGACTGCCAGCCCTGCTAGAGCAAGCTATTGCCAGTGGGCGCCTGACCTTCACCACATCTTGGCAAGAAGTAGCCGATCAGGCGGATGTGCACTTTATCTGCGTGGGCACCCCGCAGTCTGCCTACTCAGAGGCCGCTGACTTGAGCCAAGTTCGTGGAGCAGTGCAATCATTGGCGCCGTTACTTACTCGTCCATCACTAGTCGTTGGCAAGTCCACCGTTCCAGTCGGAACAGCACAATGGATCGCTGACACTTTGGCCGCCGAGTCGCCTGCTGGACTAGACACACACTTAGTCTGGAATCCAGAGTTCCTTCGTGAGGGCTTTGCCGTTGAAGATACCTTGCATCCTGACCGTATTGTGCTCGGAGTAAGTCATGAATCTGATGTGGAAACTCTCAAAGATGTCTATGCCACGCCACTTGGTGAAGGTACTCCGCTGATCGTGAGTGATTACCCAACTGCCGAACTCGTCAAGGTTGCTGCAAACGCATTCCTGGCGACCAAGATTTCATTCATCAATGCTTTTGCGGATCTCTGCGACGTCACTGGTGCAAATGTCACAACACTTGCTGATGCGATTGGTTACGACACCCGTATTGGTCGACGTTTCCTGAACGCTGGCATCGGTTTTGGTGGTGGCTGCCTGCCAAAGGACATTCGTGCACTGCAAGCACGTGCAGGTGAACTTGGTGTGGCTGAACAATTTGATTTCTTGCGTGCTGCAGATGACATCAACTTGTCACGCCGCACGAAAGTTGTGGAAATTGCTAAGGCAGCACTGGGTGGCTCACTCGATGGCAAGAAGGTTGCTGTGCTTGGCGCAGCGTTCAAGCCCGATAGCGATGACATTCGTGACTCTCCAGCGCTGTCAATTGCTGGGGCACTCCATGAACACGGCGCTCAAGTGACCGTCCATGATCCTGAAGCATTACCCGGCGTCCGTACTCGTTACCCCCACTTAGCCACGGCTGAATCAGTAAATGAAGCAGTAGCTAATGCTGACATCGTGCTTCATTTGACCGAATGGCAAGAGTATCGAGCAATCGACCCTCAAGCACTGAGGACTCTAGTGAATAACCCGATCATCATTGACGGGCGAAATGTATTGGACCTAGATACTTGGATAAATGCCGGTTGGGCAATTACTTACTTGGGGAAGCCAGGTTCTTAATCTGCTCGGTTAGGGCATCGCCCTTATCGATTGCCACTTGACGTAGGTCAACCTGAAATGCGGCCAACTTCTCCCGTGTAGCAACTGCAAGCTCATCCGTGCCACTGGCAATAATGCGCGCAGCGAGCAAACCAGCGTTGCGAGCATTTCCAATCCCTACAGTTGCCACAGGAACTCCGGCTGGCATCTGGACGATGGACAGTAATGAATCCAACCCTTCAAGGTGAGTCAATGGGACAGGCACACCAACAACTGGCAGCGTGGTAATCGAAGCAACCATCCCAGGTAGATGCGCTGCGCCACCAGCGCCAGCAATAATTACGCGCAGGCCCTGATCAATTGCATCTTTGGCGTAGGCAACCATGTCTTCAGGCATGCGATGAGCAGACACAACTGCAGGCCCGTGTGCAATACCCAACTCATCCAACACATCGGCAGCAGCTGACATGGTTGGCCAGTCTGAGTCGCTGCCCATGATGATTCCAACTAATGGCTTGTCACTCATCGATTACTCCTGTGAGGTAGTCAGCCGCATGCCACGCACGTTGCTTCAGGTCATCTATGCTCTCACCTACGGCATTTACATGCCCAATCTTGCGACCAGGTCGCACATCTTTGCCGTAGAGGTGAATCTTGATGCCAGGATCACGTGCCATCACATGGCGGAAAGCTCCATGCAAATCGCCTAAGTCCTGGCCGAGCAGGTTAACCATGATTGCGTAAGGGCTAGTCATAGCGGGTGATCCGAGTGGCCAATCCATCACTGCGCGCAAGTGGTTTTCAAACTGGCTGGTAATTGCGCCGTCCATACTCCAGTGACCTGAATTATGCGGTCGCATGGCAAGTTCGTTGACCAGTACTTCAGTGCCAGTATCGAAAAGTTCAACAGCTAACATGCCAGTCACATCAAGAGCTTGGGCAATGTGCAATGCAATCTCTTGTGCTGCTGTAGCTCGCTCTGCCGAAAGCTCCGGACATGGAGCAATCACTTCATGGCAAATGCCATCGGTCTGCGTTGACTGAACTATCGGATAAGCAACACATTGACCATGTGGACTACGTGCAACCTGCGCAGCAAGCTCGCGAACGAATGGAACTTTCTCCTCAGCCAAGACCCGAATGCCTTGCTCAGAAATTTCTTCAAACACTGAAGTTGCGCAAGCCAAATCATCCACAATCCAGACACCCTTGCCGTCATAGCCACCTCGCGCAGTCTTGAGCACAAAGGGCCAACTTACTTGCTGACTGAAAGCATCAAGGTCATCTGATGAGGAAATCTCTTTCCATTGCGGACATGGAATGCCAGCCGCTGTGAGTTTCTCACGCATCCGAATCTTGTCCTGCGCGAATTCAAGCGCTTGTGGCTTGGGGTGAACAGCGATACCGGCATCTTGGAGTTTGATGAGAAATTCGGTCGGCACGTGCTCATGATCAAAGGTGACCACATCGCACCCCTGAGCAAATGCTAAGAGGGCGTCATAGTCATGATGCGAGCCGATCACCGTGTCTGGAATTACCTGAGCTGCGCTGTCATCGGGGGTTAGTGAAAGCACGCGCAACTGGATACCTAGATTGATGGCAACTGGGGCCATCATGCGGGCAAGTTGGCCACCACCAACTACGCCAATCCGAGGTGCGCTCACTTTGGCAAGTCTATCGGCTAGAGGCTAGTGCGCGATAAATGCAAGGTGCAGACCCAACATTGACACCACTGCCGGGGAGTTATTGACCATGTGTGCCACAACGCTTGTCAATGTGCTACCCGATCGGCGGCGGGCCTCGCCGAGAACTGTGCCGATGACAAAGAGAACGAGAAAGCGCTTGGGCTCAAAATGGAAAAGTGCAAAAACGCCAGAGCTAATCAGCGAAGCAACAAATGGCGTGAAGTGTGACTTAGTCAGTGCGCCAAAGAGCATTCCGCGGAAGGCAATCTCTTCAACGAGCGGTGCCCCAATCAGTGCGAAGAGAGCAAAGAGAACCAGGACCACACCGTGCTGTTCTTTGGCAAGATCTCCGGCTGAAGAAGATATCTTCCCGAAGAGCTTCACACTCACTAGAGCCGCAACTGAGGCTAACCCGAGGCTAGCTAGACCTGCCAATACACCCAGTCGAATGTGAGGTCGATAGTTACTCAGCCCGAAGTCAATCACAGCGCCATTGCCTTTGAGTGCAGCAGCAACGACTGGCCAGCCAGCTAAGAACAGCCACGGTGAGGTGAAGGAAACAATGAGCCCCCAGCCGTGCTCAGGATCAATATGGCTTGTCGAAAGGCCAAGTGACACGACAGTCGCAAAAGTGAGGGCCCCCAACAAACTGATGAGCACGTCGCCCATCCCCCAACGCGGAATCCGAAGTCGGTTTCCAGATGTGCGAGCTTGATAGAAAGCCCAGGTTGCTCCGGGATAGCCCAATGGTTGGACTATCTCCGGAACTCCTGAATCTTCAAACATATTTAGTAGCGGTAGTGCTCTGGTTTGTAGGGACCTTCAAGGTCGACACCGAGGTAATCCGCCTGCGTCTTACTTAGTTCGGTTAGCTTCACACCCAATGCATCAAGATGCAGACGAGCCACTTTCTCATCCAGAGCCTTGGGCAAAACGTGCACGCCCAATTCGTAATCTGCACGCTTGGAGAAGAGCTCAATCTGTGCAAGCACCTGATTTGTGAAGGAGTTACTCATCACGAATGAAGGATGGCCAGTTGCGTTACCAAGGTTAAGCAGGCGGCCTTCGCTCAACACGATGATTGAGTGACCATCGGGGAAGACATACTCATCTACCTGTGGCTTGATTGTGCGACGCAGGATGCCTGGGTAGTTGTGTAGACCCGCCATGTCGATTTCGTTATCGAAGTGACCGATATTGCCAACAATTGCCTGGTGCTTCATTTGAGCCATGTGCTCTACGGTCACAACATCACGGTTACCCGTAGCAGTGATGAAGATGTCGGCCGTGCCAATGACATCTTCAATCGGCAGAACTTGGTATCCATCCATTGCTGCCTGTAGTGCACAGATTGGATCAATTTCAGTAACAATTACGCGAGCACCTTGGCCACGTAGCGATTCTGCAGAACCCTTGCCGACATCGCCGTAACCACAAACAACTGCGACCTTGCCACCGATGAGTGTGTCAGTCGCTCGGTTGATGCCATCAATCAAACTGTGACGAGTGCCATACTTGTTGTCGAACTTGCTCTTGGTGACAGAGTCATTGACGTTGATTGCTGGGAAACGCAACGTGCCATCACGGAACATTTCGTACAAGCGATGTACACCGGTGGTTGTTTCCTCGGTTACACCAAGAATCTGTGCAGCGATGTTGGTCCAACGCTGGCCATCTTCTTCCAATGAGCGCTGCAGGAGTCCGAGGACAACTGCGAACTCTTCAGAGTCTGCACCTGCTGGATCTGGGACGAAGTTCGCTGCTTCATATTCAGCACCCTTGTGTACGAGCATGGTCGCATCGCCACCATCATCAAGGATCATGTTAGGTCCACCGTGACCTGGCCAGATGAGAGCCTGCTCGGTACACCACCAGTACTCTTCGAGGGTCTCTTCCTTCCAGGCAAACACTGGTACGCCATTCGGGGCGTCAACCGTGCCATCGCGACCCACAACAACAGCTGCGGCCGCGTGATCCTGTGTAGAGAAGATATTGCAGGAAACCCAACGCACATCTGCGCCGAGGTCCACAAGTGTCTCGATAAGAACCGCTGTCTGAATAGTCATGTGCAGTGAGCCCATGACACGTGCGCCACTCAGTGGCTTGCTCTCACCGAATTCAGCGCGCATCGCCATCAGGCCAGGCATTTCGTTTTCGGCTAAGCGAATTTCATTACGACCAAATTCGGCAAGCGAAAGATCGGCTACTTTGTAATCAGTTGGGGCAAGCGCCATTGTGTACTCCTCGTGTAGTGATAACTAATTGTCCGCACAACGTCACGAGGCTTCGATAGCGAGCGGTAGCACTATTGTGCCATGAAACCGAGAAAGATGATGCCTCTGGGCTATGCCATGAGTGCAAGAACAGAATCGCGCAGCGCTTCCATTTCTTCAATACTTGATGCTTCAGCATTCAGACGTAGCAGAGGCTCAGTGTTACTTGAGCGAACATTGAACCACCAGGTGTCAGCAGCAACCGTCAAACCGTCAAGCGTGTCCATCGTGACATCCGTGCCAGCGTATTCATTGCGAATACGTTCAATCACGGCCGGCGCATCTGACACACGAGTGTTGATTTCACCGCTCGGTACATAGCGGATGAACTCGGAGAGCAAACTACTCAATGACGTACCGTCCGCAGTTTCACCCAATGCGGCAAGCGCATGCATGGCAGCCAACATGCCGGAATCAGCCTTCCAGAATTCTCGGAAGTAGAAGTGACCCGAATGTTCACCACCAAAGATGGCGCCGGTCTCGGCCATAGTGGCCTTGATGAATGAATGGCCTACGCGCGTGCGCACTGGCGTGCCACCATGCTCTACGACAATCTCTGGAACAGAGCGTGAAGTAATGAGGTTGTGAATGATTACTGAACCTGGCTCTTTAGCCAACTCGCGAGTCGCGATCAAAGCGGTCAGTGTCGATGGGTCAACAATCTGCCCCTTCTCGTCTACTACAAAGCAACGGTCAGCATCGCCATCAAAGGCAAGCCCGATATCGGCGCCCACTTCAAGTACACGCTTTTGCAGATCGCGAAGGTTCTCTGGATCAATCGGATTGGCTTCATGGTTCGGGAAGGTGCCATCTAACTCAAAGTACATTTCATCAATTTCTAGCGGCAATGCGCTAAGAATCTGATTTCCCAGAACGGCTGGAACGGTATAACCACCCATTCCATTACCAGTATCAATGACCACCTTTAATGGGCGAATATCGTCAAGTGGCACAAGTTCACGGAGGAACTCGGCATATGCAGTCAGCATGTCGACATTGGTTGTCGTTCCTAGTGGACCATCAAAAGTTGGTAACTGTTCTGATTCGAGCATGTCACGGATTTGGGCAAGGCCAGTGTCCTGACCGACAGGAGCGGCACCAGCACGGCACAACTTGATGCCGTTGTATTCAGCTGGATTATGGCTTGCAGTGAACATTGCTCCAGGAACATTTTCTCGACCTGAAGCGAAGTACAAACCGTCAGTTGAGCACAGACCGATGTTGATAACATCAACGCCAGCTGAATTAACGCCGTCGATAAAAGCAGCAACCAAGTCAGGACCAGTAGGGCGCATATCGTGCCCGATCACGATTCTTCCTTCGCCACCGTCTTGTGTGCGAATACCTAGCACCTCAACGAAAGCCACACCGGCTTCTCGAGCTAACTCTGGTCCCCACTGATCGGGAACAATTCCACGGACGTCGTAGGCCTTAATGAGAGCTGATAAATCGCGCATGCTCTAAGTCTATGAGCAATGGCGTTGCGAACGGACAGAGGGAAGAATTCTCTAGTCTTGTGACGAATCTTGCTCGGCATCGTCGGCATCACGCAGCACGCGCAGGTGGCCGCGACGGTTGACTTCCACAGTTGATGCCTGTGGCTCTACGCGGCCAACCTCACGGACCGCATTGGCAATCGCCTCAAGGTCGTCCACATTCGGTTTGAGTGCATCGGGGTCGGGGGCAAGTCGGACGATGTCCCAGCCACGAGGAGCAGTCAGTCGAGAGCTATGCATTTCGCAAAGGTCGTAACAGTGTGGTTCAGGAAATGTGGCTAGTGGACCAAGTACAGCGGTGGAATCCGAGTAGACATAGGTGAGAGTCGCTACAGCACGCTGGCTGCAAGACGGTTTTGAACATCGGCGAGTTCCCACACACGTAAAACTAGCCCACATAGGCTGTCACTATGACCAATGACTCACCACGATCAGTAAAGCGCGATGCGCATGGTCGCGGTATGCGCGGTCCCATGCTTCCCCACAATGTTCCTTTTCATGCATCACGCGATGCATTCTTCGCAAAGTACGTTAAAGAAGCAGTTGCTGACCTTGATGCCCGCTTGGGTAATCGCGTACAAGGAATCTCCATCGCATTCGAAGAGATACCTAGTTTGGCTGATCTCACTTTAAATACCGATGTAGTTCCACTCGGGCGGATCGTTCGGGGATACCCGACAACGATTGTGCTCTACCAAAGACCAATTGAGATGCGAAGTGAAAATACAGATTTACTAGCGAGAATTATTCGAGATGTCTTAGCCGAATACGTCGCCTTATACCTAGGCATTGAACCTAGCGATGTTGACCCGGAATACTTAGGGCCAGACTTAAGAAACTGAGTGTTTAGCTAGCCTGTGCACGCTTGAGGCGACGGCGTTCACGTTCGGAAAGCCCGCCCCAAATACCAAAACGCTCATCGTTAGCTAGTGCGTACTCAAGGCAATCTACTCGGACGTCGCATGAGCCACAGACGCGCTTAGCTTCACGAGTTGAGCCGCCCTTTTCCGGGAAGAAAGCCTCAGGATCGGTTTGTGCGCACAGTGCACGCTCATGCCAGCCCAACTCGTCGATTTCAGCGAAAGGCAAGGAAGTAAGTTCGCTCATGAGTGACCTCCTGGTCAGTGTTGACGATAAAAGACTTGATTTGCAAGGGCGGGGGGATACCCTTCGTTAAATTACACCGTTGATATTTACTTTCGTCAAGTGAAATTGCCAGAAAATGATGGTTTTTACCTAATAGTGACCTAAATGTAAGGAAGAGTCCATAAAAATGGGTACTACATGCGTGAGAAATGGGATTTTCACGTTTGTGCTGACAAGATTGTGAACTTAGGCATTGCCGAATAGCAACTGAAGGAAAACAGATGTCAAGAGAAGCGACGTGCATAAATAGAGAAACGCACAGCCATCTAACTAAGCACCTCGTCATGATACTTACTGGTGCACTAATAGCGCTCTCCTTCGTGGCACCGCTAGCATCGCCCGCGCAAGCCGCCGGTGGAACTGGCACTTGGGGTCAGTGGGCATTGAGCGGATCAGCTGGAACTCTGGACCTTAGCGTTGGTGGCTTCACCAGTCCATCAGGCTCGTTTACAACCAACGGCACGAGAGTCTCAACTCCTAGCGGCGCCAATACTTGGCTTAACAGCGCGTCCGAACCAGGTGCGCACTATGGCACTTCGCGATACAGCAACTACCTGCAGATAGGCACAGTTTCTGGTGGTGGTGCGTCGACCACAACAATCACCTTTGATAACGCAACCCCCACTTCGGGCTGGGGATTTGTCTTGGGCGACATTGATGCCGACAAAATAACAATCAGCGCTACGAATGCTGCGGGTAATGCCGTTGCTGTGGCTCCATGGTTTCAAAGCACGTTCAATTACTGCAATGGAACTTCCCCTGCACCGTGCTCAGGTGACACCGACACACCTAACTGGGACGCGACAGACACTTTGACTGGAAATGGCGTAGATACGGATGGAGCATCAGCTTGGTTCCGACCAACAGCCTCGATAAAGACACTCACGTTTAGCTTTAGCCGACTCAGTGGTTTCCCGGTTTATCAACTGTGGTTCGCAGGCGATACGCCAGCTGCAGACAACTACAAGATCACCATGGCTGCACGCTCATGCCCAAGCTACACGGACATCATGGCTAACAAGGCTCGCAACAACATCATGGAGTCCTTGAATGATTTGGGCGTAAACAGTCTGTACGCACAGAGTCCCTACACGGGTGCGGTTCGTCCAGAAGTTGAAACTCTGTCAGCTACCGGACAGGATGCCTGCACTCCTCTATCAGGTTGGACATTTGCAACTGGCACAGGCATCTCGGGCAAAGACAACGGCACATTTGGTTCATTGTCAAAGGTTGCCAACTCCTCTACCCTGCTGACTACTAAGACACAGACTCCCCAACTTGATGCTTTAGGCAATGCTTCAGGAAGCAACATCGAAGGTGCAGTGACATACAACTTGACCGCTGGCCAAATCACAGAAGCGGCTCAACGCAGATTCTGGATTCAAGGCGGTGTTCCAGGTAATCCGCTCAATGGCCAAGCAGCTCAATACGCATTCGGCACCTTGCGTTGCGCAAATGACAACGCAAATGCGGACAACGTGGAATGGGCTGGCTATACCGGCACGGCACGCCATGTCTTCTGCTACGCGTACTACGTGAGTGCACCACCAGTTCAAGGCAAGATCATTGTCCGCAAGACCATGCCTAGTGGATCACCATCAGCGACCTTCTCATTCGGTGGAGATCTGAGTTTCACAGACAATGGCAGTTTCAATCTGGCCGCAGGCGCCAGTCAAACTTTCACTCGTGCTGCAGGCGAAACCTGGACCATCTTTGAGAACGCACCGACCGCACCATTTGCCTACGACAGTCTCAACTGCTCCTCAGCCGGTGGCTCAACATACACGTACACCGCGGCTTCTCGGAAAGTCGAAGTTGCGCTAGCAGCCAACGACACAGTCACCTGCACATTTACCAACAAGTTTGTGTCCCAAGGCCAGCTGGAAGTCTACAAAGTGACCAAGGGCGGCACTGGTTCTTTTCTGTTCAACATCGACGGTCATGATGTCTCACGTGTGGAAGTAAACCAGCCCGACACTGAGGTTCCTGTGTACACGGCTAATGGCCTGACTGCAGGCAACGATGTTGTGCTCAAGGAGACGAACAAGTCAACCGAACCGGGCGGATCATGGGGAGCCGCTCAAACGGATTGTTGGGCAGTGGATTCGAGCGGCAACGAAATAACCGCACCGGTTGTGAGCGGGCTTCCAGACTCTGTGGGTGGATCAACAGTGACATTGAATCCAACTCATGGTTCACAGAATGTGTGCACAATTACCAACACCTTTATCCCGAATGCCAAGGTACGGGTTCGCTCTCAGATTCTCGGTGGCAGGTCTGCCACGAGTGTCGAAAGCACCTATGCGCTCAATGATGAGTTGGTCAATGTTGATCAAGTCAATACATTGCGCAACACAGCTTGGGGTACAGGCGGCGAGGATGCTGCACTGACAACTGGGTTGAACTTTGGCAGTTACACGCTGCAAGGCATCGCTCCAGAAGACACTGCAGACAAGGCCTGGACCCTAGACAGCGTTGTGTGCACAGGTGGCGTAGACCCTGTTGTTGCAGCTGCAACTGTCACCTTTGCACTTGATAACAGCAGCAACGCGGCGGCTGAAATCGATTGCACGTATTACTACCGAATTACGAATCTGGTAAGTGTGACTATTGACAAAGTCAGTGTCGGAGCAGTCGGCACCTTTACGTTAACTGCGTCATATCTTGATGCAACTGACGAAGGTGTAGTCACAACAACATTCGAGAATCAAGCCGTTAACGCTATGAACCTACTTTCAGTTCCCGAAGGCACCGAAGTAACACTCTCAGAAATAGACGTTCCATTGAGTGATACAGGTTCGTGGAATACAACCACTTCAGGAGACCCAACGTGGAAGTGTGCAGACAGCAATGGTGATCCAGTGACCATATCCGAAGGCAGCGTGATCACCTTGGGTGCTCTCGCTGTTCAATGCACCGCAAAAAATGTATTCACTGAAGGAACCACGGATGAAGGAGTAGTTGTCATGTACAAAGACCTTCCTTCCGCTGGTGGATCATGGCTTGATGTGTTGCGTGAGTTCGGCAGAAGCATCGCGAATACCTTTGCTCACCTGTTGCAGTAAGGGCTAGAGATCTTCGCCATGGTGAGATTGACCACGGTTAGCAAGACTGCCGTAGGCGCAGTTCTACTCGCATGTGCGGGTGGGCTTATCTGGTTAGTTACTGGTCAAGTCGCTACCTCGACGCCAAAGGCTACCCCACACGCAAATGTCTCAAGCTTTGTAACAGCATTGCCACAGCTTGACGCTCAGCCAAGTCAGATCGCTGCGCCAACTAAGACCGATAATCTCAAGGTCATCGGAACCCTCTCTGTACCTACAGCCAGAATCAATGGTTTAGGCATCACGCGTGGAGTTGATCAAGCAACGTTGGATACTGGTTTGGCAGGCGCTTATGAATGGTCTGGTCCCGGAGAGACTGGCGTCTTTGCTATGGCTGCACACCGCATCGGCGCAGGAGCACCATTTGGGTCTTTGAACCAAACACATGTGGGCGATTACATCACCGTGACAGCCGATAAACATCACTACGTGTATCAAGTCACCCGTGTGCAAGAAGTCAGCCCGAACGATGTCAGCGTGCTCAATGGCTCGGCAGACAAATCTGAAATCGTACTGATTACCTGCACCCCGATACCCGAGTTCACAAAGCGCCTCGTTGTCACGGGTGAACTGGTGCCGACTAAGTCTTAGAAAACTCGCTTGATCAGCCAAACTGCCAAATAAAGATCGTGTGGCCAGGGCCGGGGTCGAACCGGCGACCTTCCGAGTTTCAGTCGGACGCTCGTACCAACTGAGCTACCTGGCCAAACAAGATCGATATTCGCTCGTGGCGTTTACCGACCTTGAAGC
>Ga0114962_10001375_pt1 | contig 21089 bp, 24 predicted proteins | sample C_130820_MF_Meta_FD_87017 | JGI IMG/M metagenome (GOLD analysis project Ga0114962, IMG submission 87017) | Freshwater microbial communities from Lake Croche, Canada to study carbon cycling - C_130820_MF_MetaG | ecosystem: Environmental > Aquatic > Freshwater > Lake | place: Lake Croche, Canada... | reverse complement strand
TTCACGCTTGCACTGATCAGCCGATCTACGAACTGCTTTCCATCCGGCACATTGTCACACCACCACACATCAGCGCCGATGGTCTTCAGCAGGTTCATCTCGTGCTCCTGCGCCTTCGTGGGCTTTTGGCCGGCGCGCTTAATTTCGAGGAATCCCACCGCGCCACCTGGGGCGATGATGAGACGGTCGGGGACTGATCGGTTGTTGGGGCTGACAAACTTGCGGACGTAGCAGCCTTTGGACTTGGCGTAGTCACAGATTTTTTTCTCGATTTCCTTTTCGAGTGGTGGGCGAGTTTTCGGCATGCGCGGCATAGGCGTAGTGGGGCGTCTAAGGGTTCGACGGTGATGGTTTGTTGGCAGGACGGGCAGATCATTTGGTGTAGTAGGGGACGATGGCACCACTGGTGCTTACTGGCAGTCCGTCACACCATGCGGGCACGTCTTCGAGGCAGTCTTGGAACTCACGCAGACTTTGGTGTGGTCCGTCAAATGCGGCCAAGGCTTCGTCGTGGATCAGTGAGTAAATGCGGTACCCCTTTGCCGCAGCCTTCAAGGTGCCGTTGGCCATGATGTCGAAGGCAATCGCCTGGCAAGCATTTTCAACGGCCTTCCCGCCGTATAGGCTGACGTTGCCCCACTTGGTGGACTTGGCACCGCTAGGGCCGGGGATCTGGCCGTAGTAGGTCAGCGACGACTTCACGTACTCGCGGCCAGTCTTCTTGCTGATGGCAGGAACGTCCTTCACCTGCGGGTCACGGTAGGCCAGTTTTCGGCCAGAAGGCAGACGCATGAACAGGTAGTTGGCGTTGGCTGCACGGGCGCTGAAGAAGCCAATCTTGCCCACTTCCATGATCTGCCCTGGCAACTTTACAGCGCGGATGGCTGCACGCTCCATGGCGTACCAGAAGTCCGTGATCATCGGGTTGGCAGCTCGCCACTTCTCCACGATGGGCAAGAGTTCTTCTTGCTTGAGGCCCAAGTCCAAAGCACCAAACTTTACTAGGGCACCTTCGGACCCCTGATAACCCATACTGAGTTCACATAGCTTACCAATCTTACGCATAGGATGGTGCTTACCATTCTGTTTCTTGTAGTCCTCAAACTCTTGTAACGGGATGCCAAAAGTCTGGCTTGCCGAGGCTTCGTAAATTTTCTTGTGCGTGCGGAACACCTCAAGCCGCCACTCTTCCCCGGCCAACCATGCCAAGATCATCGCCTCAATGGCGGTGTAGTCGGCGGACAGCATCGGCCCTTGCTTGTCTTGAATGAAGTGGCGAATGCAGTTGGCAAGGATGGAAAAAATCGGGCGACCGTACCACCATTCGAGGTCTTCTTTGCTTTCACCGTTGCACAGCGCAGCGTACATGCTGCCAGTGAGCGACTCGGCCCACTCCTCGGGGGACTTAAAATTTTGCGGCTGGTGCAGCTTGCCGCTCCAGCGCATCGTTGAGGCACCATGAAACTCCAATGAGCCACGAATGAAATTGTCGTCAGGGCCAACGCAATCCAGCATGGTGCGGATCTTCTTTACCGAGGCAAAACCGATCTTCTGCATCAGGTCGATGGCTTTGCGTGCAATCTCCTGTCCCGGCTCGCACGGGGTGGCCTGGATGGCGTCGAGCGTCTCGCCTTGCAAGTTGTCCAGTTGCAACCCGTTCGCATTGACCCACGCTTTGACCTTAGCGTTCTGCGTGGGGTTCAGCCCAGTCAGTTCGCGAAACTCGGCAAAGGCTGGGCCGCTCTCCTGTTCAATCATAGCGTCAGCATGCCGCAGGGCGTCAAGGTTGAGCGGCATGCCCATGCAGTTCATGTCGTTGCTCTGCAAGAAGATGTCGAGAATCCAACCTTTCATCTCGAACGGATTAAGGGGGGCCAGCATCTCGCTTTCGACCAATGTGTCTTGACGGCAATACTCGACAAACTGTTTGAATGCGGAAGGCTCGGACCGTGGGTGGATGAACTTGTTGGTCTCCTTCTGCGGGATGGAAAACTTCTTGATCAGGCGAAAACCCGCTGAGTCTTTCTGTTGCGGCATACCAAGGCATTCAGCAGCCTTGGCCAATGAGGCAGGAATGTTTGCACGTCGAGCCAACACCATCGTGCAGCGCCAACGAGAACGCCTAGGCAGAGGGAAGCCGTAACGGCGACAAAGGACGTTCTCGGTGATCGCCACCTCAAACAGCACGTTGAATGCATTCATCGGCTCCTCCGACAGCATCGCCTCTGTGAGCAGGTCTTTCGCACCGGGATCACTCAGCACGTCGCCGAACAAGTCGTCCTGAACCTCGAACTCAGGGGGAATCCAGACCAGCACTGGCCCTTGATCTTTGCGCACCGACACGCAGAGCACCTCAGTGCTTGGGTCTTTGGCATAACGAAAAGTGCCAACCTCTGTCAGGTCTGCCCGAGATTTTGTTTCGTAGTCGATGCTGTACATTGGCAGGGAAAAAAGTTCGGGCGCGATTGACGAGATAGTTCTTGGTTTTACGCCAGCACAGCAATCTCGTATTGCCATGCGCAGGACAGCGATACCTGCATCTCCCGAAAGGGTTTGAAAATGGTGAGCCACCACATTGTCAGCAGGTTGCTCAGTCTCTGGAAGCGTAAGAATATTTAATGACGCCCTGTCACGTTTCTCTCAGGTTCGGTCAGATCTAGCTTTCAACCAAGTGATCAGTCCAGGTTTTTCCAACAACGGGCCTGTTAGTTAACGCCAAACTTAGTCATAATGGCGGCAGAAATGAGATGTCTGCGGCATCGCTTTATTTGCAGCAGTTTTGTCTGCTGAATGTGGCTGTCAGGGGTTCCTCCATTGCTTGGTTTGGTTTACTCAGGGGTTCCTCCATTGCTTGGTTTGGTTTACCCGACAATTCTCGTCCCTTTACGGTGCCACAAATTGGATGGTCTCCTCCGCCGCTTTCGCGTTTTCGTCAACAACCGGCGAAGGTGTTTGCGCGGGCGGCGAGAGGAGGCCAAAAGGTTAATCCCAATCGTCGGTGACGGCGGGTTTCTTGGCGGGAGCTGGGGCGGTCTCCTCGTCGGCGTCGAGATCGACACCAGCGAAGTCGGACTCAGCATCAACAGGAGCTTCGCCGAATGGCTCGCCGTGCTTGTCGAAAATCACCACGCGGGCCTCGGCGTTGATGCGTTTGCCAAAGTCGTTGTCTTGTGGCCAAAAGCGCACGCTGACCTTCACGTAGCAGCCCGCGTAGGGGTAGTGCGACTCCTCGGGACGGATGTCCTGGAGCGCCTTATCTTTGACAGCGGGAGGGCCTTTGGCGACGTTGCGGTTGGCGCTGATGTACATGACGTGGTCGCCATAGCCGGCCTTGTCCGCTTTGTCCTCGCCGTCGTGGAGGGCAATGCCCATGAGCACCACCTTTTCGGCCTTCGGGTTGGACTGATTGACCAGAGGTTCTTTGCGGCCTTTGACCATGACGATCTTGTTGGCCCACTTGGGCTCTTCGGCGGCGACACGCTTGATAATCTCCCAAGCCTTGTCGATGTCCTTGGCACCGGTTTCTTTGTCGATGATGACGCTCCAACCAAAGCCGGTCGTCTTGTTTTCGTCGCCGGGCTTGGGGTTTTGCTTGCGCTTCTGCTCGGCTTGCTGGCGCTGCTTCTCGTTGATGACGGGGAAGCTGAAGCGACCACTGAAGGTGCCAATGTTGGGGTCTTTAACGGGTGTGCTCATGTGCGTGATCGGGTAGTATCGGTTTCTCGGGGTCGCTGCGTTGTGCAGTAGTTTGAATATTGACACCTATGGTGCGGCGTCAACTCCAAAAATCGGGTTCGCTCAAATCTTCCTCTTTTTCGGGCACCTCGACGCCGTAGCGTTCGTCAGACCCCACTTCGCAGGACTCACCACAACCCACCCCAAAATCAAAACGCTCGTCGTAAGGGATGTGGTGCTTGTCGGTGAACTCCTCGAAGGGTTGCTTCGCGGCTTTAATCAAATCAGCCGTGTCTAGGTGGCGTCGGAAGAACAGACGGCGACCATCTGGGGAAGCTGTTGCAGCGGTAACTTTGAAATTGCCAAACTCTTTTTCCATTCGGGCGGGGAACTCCAAGAACTCGGGGTTGTTCTTGGCTACGGTCAGCAGCTTGCGGTATGACTTTTTCCAGCACCAAGTGCAGTTGCCCAGATGCTCGGGGATGGTCAGATCGAAGCCTCTGGACCTGACATGTGCAATCACCTTCTCTTTGGTGTAACCCAATTCGACAAGAGGGTATATAAACCCTGCCTCGGCGGCTCTGGCTGACACGCGATGAGCTTCGTCTGCACGGATACCAATGGCTGTTTTGTGAGACTTCTCCCCCCCCATCCAATTTGACGCAGGTAACTGGTCATCACGTTCTCTTTCAGACGGGTGGTGCATTGGGGACTGCCCATGTTTGGGATGCCATATTTTGCTATGCAGTCACGAAAAGGTCTTCCGTCCCTGCTGGCGGTTTCGTAGCTCACAACTCTGTGCCGAACACCTTTTCCCTTTTCCACGCTCACCTCGGCTTCAAGCCACACCGTCCCGAACCCTAGACGGGCATCACACTCTCGTACAAAGTCCAACGTGGCTGGATGCTCTTGCCCAGTGTTGGCGAACAGCACCACTATTTGGTGGGTGCTGCCAAACTCTTTGAGCACCAATTCCGTCATCACGGAACTGGTGCGCCCACCGGAGAAAGAAATGGATATGCGCGGCTTTAGACTTGTGAGCACGCGAGAGGAGATTTCCGCTTCCAGCTTGCGCAAAGGGTTCACGACTCTCCCTCCAAATCTATCCCCGCGAAGTCCGAGGTCATGTCGTTCTCGTACGGCTTGCGCGGGTCGTTCTCGGGCACAGCCATGGGACTGCCCGGTGGCTTGACGATGAGTCGCTGCATCTCGATCATCTTCGGCCCTTTGAAGTCTTTGGTTAGCTTTTCGGCCTGTGCGGGGGTGATCACGTCAGACGGCGGAAACACGTCGTCGTAGGGCAGTTTCAAACTAAGCAGCAGTTCGCCGGCAGCAGCGGGGTCCGTCCATTTGCGATGACCGCCGCGACTGAGCACCAGTTTGATGCCTGGCAGGGTCTTGCCGGAAAGCAACCACGTGGAGACAAACTTCTCCACTTCTTTGATCCACGTTAAAAGTTTATCACGATTGCTGAAAATCTGCACAATCCGCACTTCTTCCAATTCCTTCACAGGAGGTAATTCCTCCCCCGAAATCATGGCCTGCGCTTCTGCGCGAAAGTCGTCAAGCAAGTATTCGTTGTAGGCATTGCACACGGGCACGCCTTCTCTATCCACGCCGGATGCGCGGCACCACTTGCAAATCTTCGGGCCGCACTTGAACACGCCGGGGTCGCCGCGCAAGATGGACTGCGCTTTGGGCGTGATCCGTTCGTCGGTGAACTTCCGCAGGTCTCCCCAAGAGATTGTCCAAGTGGTGTGATCCTGTTCCAGCCGGGGTTGGAAGATGGTCATCTCTACTGGAAAGTCATCAGGCAGCGCAGGTTCCCAGAAGCCGTCGAACATGGCCTCGATCAAGCTGCGGGCGTAGATCGCCATTTGCAGGTTGTTCTCCGACTCTACGGGGTCGTAACCATACTTGTAGTCCACCAAGCAAACCTTCGTTTTGGTGATGGCGTGAAAGTCCACCGTGCCGCGCTCGCTGGTCAGGTAATACAGCGGTGCCCGGAACTCGGCACCCCAGCGGATCACATCACGCTTTAGACCCATCGCTTCATGGCAATAATCGGCGTACGCTTTGCCGTGACGCAGCATCTCCTTGGCTTCCTTGGTCTTTGCCAGTGCCCACTTGGGCAACTTCTCCCCGAGGACCAGTTTCTCGGCCACCGTGTGGGCCTTGGTGCCTTCCGCTGCCGACGGTCCAGGTGTGTCGGGCGGCAGGCGGTGCTCGTTGGCTTTGATGAAGGCCAGTGCCGCCGTGCATTCGGTCCAGGTGTGGGCCTTGGACGGGGAAAGGCGGGAGTGCTCGGGGGCGGCGTCGGTCATAGTCTTGTACCCCAAAAGCCGCCACTCCGCAAGGGGTGGCGGCGGGTAAGTGATGACGAATCTCAATCGCCAAAGTTGACGGCGGCTGATGCCGGAGCATCCGGGTCGGTGTCGATGGCACCCAGCTTGATAGCCTGCGCGTGGACCCCGGCGCGGTGTTCAGCGGGGATCTCGCCCATGGTCTGCACGCCGAGCTTCTTCTGGATCTTCTCGCCGAGGGACTGCTTGGCTTCGGGGGAAAGAGTTTTCACAGTGGCGCGGAGGCGGGCCTCGGTGACGACGGCGGGCTCTGCGGACTCTTCAACCGGGCTGGCCGGAGGGGCGGCAGGCTTGGGGGCTTTGGGAGTCTTGGCGGGTTTCTCGACGGGCATGGGTGCCGGTTCGCTGGGAGGAGTGGATGTCGGGCCTTCGTAAGGGGCACCACCTTTGGCGGCGGTATTGCGATCAATTGCATCGACGATGGGTTGAACAAAGGTGGCGAGCACGGACTGGAGTAGATCACTCATGGGTGTTGTAGTTTGGGTGTGTTGGTTTTCTTCCTTCACCAGCGTTGTGCCAGTTACGGATGGAAAGTTGAATGGCAAACCTGCGATGATGCAGTTGTCGGCATGGTTGTAAAGGCGGAACAGCTCGGGCTGCTGTTGGCAGAGGTAGAGCAGGCGTTTTTGAGACTGGAGGCCTTTGGCGTAAGCGCAGTTGTGGTCCGAGCGGTCAAAGTACCAGTTGTGCGCTTCAAGGAGGGCGATGAAGTCGGTGGGAGTCACGGCAGTGAAATTGACAGATTCACAAATTTAACTGCAAAGTGCAGACCACATGCCGATGCTGCGGCCCCAAAAGCTCAGTTGAAGAGTATCCAGCGGAGACCACGGGGTTGCAACGAATGCAAGCTCTTGATTGAAAGCAGCAGCGTGAAACAATTTACTCCAAAAAATGTGAGGTAGCTTAGAAGAGTCATGACATCAAAAGGTTAAGACGGTCATGCGCCGCTTCCCAGTTGCGCGCCACCACGGCAAACCGACGACCCGATGCCAGAATTTTAGGCTCAATCAGGAACACTCGGTTGCCGGTTTCATCCGCAGCGGGGAGTGGCTGGGCCGGTGCAAAACGTTTGCCCCATCCGCCGTGTTGCCGGACGTATTGTTTGATGGGCGTGAGATCGAGGTTGGGTGTCATTTGGCCAGTTGTTCTTTGAGAGTTTTCACGGCAGCATCGTAGATGTCAGGCAAATCCTGCTGCACAACTTTGCTGTGAGCAATTTCAGGGATGACCACCATTATGGCAATGGTTTTGCTGCTTGGAATAAAAATGGCAACAGCGAAAAACAGTAGAAAAAAAACTGGACAGAACGGCTGGAGTTCTAACGTCTTCGTCGCCGTTGTTCAGCCAAGCGAATAGAGCAAACGCAGCGAAAATTCCAGTAATTGATGCGAAGATGAGGGCAGCAGCTTGGACGTTGTCAGCAAGTTGCCAAAGATAGATAGTGAGAGGAGAGATATTCATTGGTCCGATAGAGTGGATGAATTTTCAGCCCTACGCAACAACAAATCCACGGGATCGGCATTATTTACACGGTCCATCCGTGCCCAGACGGTGGTGCGCTCGCCGCCGATTGTGACTTTGCTGCCTTGCGGGCTGAACCCAGCCTGGCGGAGGGTGTGGGTGATGTACTTGTCGGTGACGTTGCGCACGCCGCCGAGGTCCAGTGCGGCTTTGACCGCTCTGAACGAGACCACGTCGTCCCGCACCAACGGTTGCGTGCCGTCTTCCCAGATGCCCTGCAACACGCTGGTAGCGTCGTCACTGGTGTCGGAGACCATCTCTTGCAAGTACGAAGTAACCGGAGCGGGGCCGCTGGCCCGGAAGCTGGTGCTGATGGTGCGGTTCTCAAGGAGGTAGCGGTATCCGCCTGCGTGGGTGATCAGCGATTCGCCGAACCGCGAGAAGTACTCGGGGTCTTTGGCGACGATGTCGTCCACCTGCGCTTTATGCTGCAAAGCCGACTTCACCACCCACCAGCGGCGGGAGTTCTCCCCGACTACAATGGCGTCGTGGTAATTGGTGAAGGCCATGTAGTTGGTGCGGTTGGGCACGTTGACGGTGTTCTTGCCGCGCTCGTTGACCGGGATGTGGTCATTGGTGATGGGCTCCTTCAGAGTGTTCATGATCTCGTGGCGGTTTTGGCCGGCCACATGGATCTCTTCGATGCATACGACTTGGCTGCCCGAGGCCCATTCGTTCCACCCTTTTTTGATCGTATCGCTGTTGATGATGCGGGTGTTGCTGTTGCCCAGCGTCGTCCGCAGCACGCCGAACTGGATGGTCTTGCCGCAGCCCTCGGCCCCTTGAATGATGAGTGCGTGGCGGATTTTGCTGCCGGGGAACTGCACGTTGTAGGCGAACCAGTCCAGGATGTGGGTGCGATACGCAGGCTCGGCGATGAGGTGGTAGAGGTGCTCATCCCACACGTCTTGAGCGTATGACGCAAGAGCCTTGTCGGCCTCGCGGTAGGTGCGGAGGTAGATGTTCACGAACACGCGCCCGCGCTCGGTGGGGAAAGTTTCCTCCGGTGCGGACGGGTCGTACATTTTGCCGTCCACCGTCTGGCATTTAAGATGGTTGAGCAGGTAGAGTGATGGCTTGTACTTGGGTGTGTGCAAGCTGCCTTCGTTGACCTCCCGGTCCATCGCCTGCAACTCTTGCGCTGTGGGGAAGAGTTGTCGTGAAAACTTGTTGTCGAAAGCGGTGAGCCCGTACTCTTGCAATGTGTAGGGGCGGTAGAAGGTCTCCGAGTCCGTGATGAACACAAAGTCGTGCGCCCATGGTGGTGCCGTGGTCTGCACCTTCTCCGAGCGACGGCTGCTGATCATCTCCTCGCGCAGCCGCAGGCCCTTCTTGAGCATCGTCTTGGAAATGGGGGTGGAGAAGCCTTCGCGGCTGCGCTGCATGATCGTGGTGACCAACACGTCTTTTTCAATGTCGGTGAGCAGCGGGGCAGAGGCAATGCGGTCCAAGCCTTCATTCATGAGTTGGACGGCTCCCGTGCTGTGGAAGATGATCCAGTCGGACACCGCCTTGAAGCCGCTCTCCTTGACCGGTTCGCTGTTCCAACCGCCCTCTGTGGCACGCTTGAGCAGCGTGCGAACGGTGATGGGTTTGCGCCCCACCGGCTGCTCAGTGAAGGACTTCCACACGGTGGCCGTGTCTTTGTCCGACTCGTACTTGGTGCCAGTGGCCGACCATCTATCGAACAACTCGTACGCCGCGTCGTCTTGGTCTTTGCTGAACTGGTGCTTCATCGCGGCGGCGATCTCCAGCCAGGCGGGGCGCGAACAGTCGGCGTCAACAAAACTGAGTGCCTCGTCCACCTGATCCAAGGTCAGGCCCTGGACGGGGAACTGGAAAAAAGCGAGAAAGTTGTCAACGTTGTCGCCGTTCTGTGACACCTTGCTGGTCTTGCCGCCTGACAAAATACCGGGCAGCACCTCGGCGTCGTCCACGATCTCAGCATCCCTGAAAGGGACGCCTTCATAGCAATCCACCACCAGCGGGTGAGTGTCGTGCTCGGCGTCGTAGTCACTGAACACGATTGCCTTAAACATCGCCTGGGTCGGACGCGTGGACTCGCCCGTGACAATGGCAAGGCCCAGACGCTTTCCGATGGTCAGGACTGCTTCCGAGTACCTGTTGACGGGGATTGCGTTTGCCTCCACCACCACCCGCAGCCGGGGGTTAGCCTTGGTCGAGGATGCAGTGTGATAGATGCAAAAATTCAACCCTTTGAGGCGCTCCTGGGCCAAGGTTGGATCGTTGACGAAGGGGCGGGCATCCTCCGAGTCGTCAATGTCGATGAACAGCACATCGCAAGGACGGGCGTGCTCCAGCTTGCGTCCTTGCCACGGGCTCTTGGGGAAAGTGCAGGCAACGGCGTAGCCCACCATCTTCTTCTTTTTGCGCTCTGCCTCGGGCAGCGCCCAGAACTCTTCGCGGGTGACACTCAGCAAAGCCGGGTAGCACAGGAACCGCTGAATGAAATCTTTGAAGGACTTGGCGGGGTAAGCTACCAACTCCTGATCGGTTACATGCTTGCCAGTGAAGAAGGTCGGCATGTGAGGTCAGTCCTCTGTCCAGAGTCCGAGGGTCTTGAGGAAAGCCTCGGCGCGTTGCGAGGCAGAGGCGTGAGCGACGAATACGCACCCCACATTAGACCAATGGTTGTACGCTTCAAACGTCGCGCCCGCGACAAGGCTGCCGAGACCGTTCTGGTACTTGTCTTGTTGATCTGGAGTCAACGTCTTCTCCGCTTCGTGCATGGCGTTGAGGTCGTTGGGGTAGTCGGGGATTTTCCTTCGGTTTATGCACCTCTTAAAACACCCCGGTTTGGTCGGGTGGGGTATGGAGAGAAGCCCGCTAGTTTCTTCTGGAAGCCAGTCAACGTTGATGCGGATGTCGTCCCACCCGCAAGCCTTGGCGATGGCAATTCTCTGAGCTTCTGGAGTCATACTGTTAAAATCTAAAATGGTTGATCTGCCCCAGTGCTGTCAACAAAGCAATAAGGGTGGAGACGCGGAAGTCGGTGCGGTCATTCTCGGCATCACTGATGGTGCCCAGCGCGACACCCGACTTGACGGACAACTCGGGGATGGTGAGGCCTGCGCTTTGACGGTAGCGCAGCAACTTGGCACCGAGGGTCTCAGGCTTGGGCATTGCTGGCCTCCTTGCGTGCGCCTTGCCAGCCAATCCATGCTGCTTGAGTTGTGCTGCTGAAGTATTCAGCGAATGCCCCATGGCCTTGATTCAGCGCAAGCTGAGGCTTGGCTTGCGCCCACGCCTCAAACTCCCTGCGCGCTTCGTCGGCGGGGTCGGATGCTGGTGGTGGGGTAAAAGGCATCCACCATTTGATGTCTGGCGCAAATTTTCCTTTGATATGTTGATCTCGCGCTCTCCCATCTTTTGCCAGTCCAATTACATATCCCCGTGGGCTTGCATCTGTCTCTGTCGGCTTTACGCTGACTGGACGCCACTCTAAGTCGGCTAGGCGCGCTTTGGCGGCAAGGTGAAACTTCATCTCCGCATGGAGCTTGAAATTCAAAGCTGTAATTTCTTCGGCCTGCTTGGCGAGGAAGGCGGCGACTCGTTCTTGAAATATCTCTATAGTATTGCGGTCATCATCTTCGTTCGCACATGCGTCAAATTCGCTGGATATTTCCACCAGCGGCATCACATCCGCCAAGGCGACCACGGGCGGCGGTGGGAAATCTAAAACGTTGTTGATTGATCGTAGAATCTGCGCCTCGGCATTTACTGGTCGTTTGCCAGCTTTCCAATTATGCTGGTAAAATTCACGCAGCACAACAAGCGTTGAATAAGTTGCCATCAACCGCCCTTCTTTCCCAGATAAATCTTCCCGCAGCGCCACGATCTGCGCATGGGCCTCGGTGAGTTCGCGCTCAAGCGTGCGACACAAATCGGGCAAGTCGTTACCGTCCCTGTTTTTATCGTGCATGATGGTGTCTGTGCGTGGTGTGGGCGTGTTCATACTGTTTCGCCATAGTGAAACGATGTCGCGCCAACGTCAATCCCAAAAGTTGGATTTCTCTTCGACAGGTTCCACCATGAAGCGGCGTTCCTTTGGCCCAAAAGCAAATGGTTCAGTGTCTCCGCCAGTCACAATGACTTGATCAAACTCCAAAGTAGAGGCAAAATCTTTCATGCGCTCGGTGATGGTCTGATCCGGCTTCTTCGGAAAATACGCGTACATCACGTACCGCGCTTTGTCTTCTTTGGTTGGCAGCAAAACGTCCACCAGGGCGACCGAGTGGTGCGCCGTCACCTCGTCCATGAAACGCACCATCTGATCCAACGGAACGAACAGCGTTAGCACCGGCGCGTCGATGAAGATTTCCTCGGACTTGTCCTCCAGCGTGCCAAGCTGGGTCACCTTGCGCACGGCGGCGGTTTCGTCAAGGTAAGCGGAAAAACCATTGCTCTCATGCAACAGACGGATGCTGGCACGGGGTGCTGCGGCTCGCAAGTTGTCGAGCTTGGAGCGGAAGAGGGAGAGGAAAAAGTTCATAAAAATAAAAAGGTCCCGTCGCTCCGTGGATTAGCCAGAGCAGGCGACTGGGGGCTGCTCAGAAGACAACGCTGCGCACATATATCAGATGCGCAGCGGCGGCTGTAAGACTCTCACGGTTTATCTTTGTTCCGGTGGAAAAACAGGGAAACCGCCGGAAAACTTTTATGACCAAAAATCTTTATCGTCGGACGTGGCATCGTCCTGCACTCGCCGCTCACGCAGCCGGCGCATGCGAACGCCCATCCACTGTGCATTGGCGTTTTGCTTTTTGGCGTTCCACGCGGCGGACTTGGTCAGGTCAATCTTGCTGTCGTCGATTTTGGGCTTGCTGCCACTGCCCTCCTTGCGCGGAGCTTTGGGCTTGCCCATTTCCTTGCGGTGTCGCAACACGGTGTTGGGGTGACAGCCGACGATCTCAGCGATCTGGTCGTCGCGCATTTTGGTCCAGGCGATGGTCTTGGGGTATTTGATCTTATCCGACATGAAGGGGTTTGGTGTCGCCGGTGGTGGGAAAAATGATGCGCCCCTTGTTCAGTTCAGCGGTCAAGAACGTGACCAGCAATTTGTCGCTGGCGTGATGTGGGCTGGCCGTGCGGCACAGCTCGTTGCCAGTGGCGTCGGTGACGACGAAACAATCGGCGTCGCGGTCATAGGTGAAGTCGGCGGGCAAGGGCATGGGTGATGGTGGGTTAAGATTTAACTGTTGGCAAGGGGAATGTTTATGGCAGTTGTGCGCAGCAAGTTTGTTGGTTGATGGCGGCGACCTCGTCACGGTGTTGCGCGTTGGTGGGATCGTCGGGCCACAGGCAGGCCCACACAGCTTCGAGACGTTTGACTTTGACGCGCATGGTCATTGTGTTTCGAGGCGGGCGGTTGCGGCTGTAGAGCCCACTGCCGGGTGAGCGTGGGCCGATGGGCAGTTTGCGTCGGCGGCGGTATTGCTGCACTTGTTTGGCCGTGCGGCCCGTCTCGGCGGCGATGGTGGCGTTGGACTTTTCAGCCCAGTCGGTGATGAGGTGCCAGGGGGTCATAGCGTGCTCATGGTTTCGGCCAGCGGGGTGTTTCAGTGTTGCGGGGATCATAGACGCCAAGGCGTTTCTCTTCGGCGTGCATCGCTTCGATGGCTGCGGGGACTTCTCCTTCGGTGTGGAATATGGCCTGTTCCAGCTCATGCAGCCTTAGCCGTTGGTCGGTGGTGAGCAACGCGTGCAGGCTGCGCAGCGGGGTGGGTTTTTCGGGGGTGGGGTTCATGGGCATTATCTACGGTTGAAATTTCACAGTGTCAAGGGTTGACGGATTTTTAAACTGCGGGGTTTTTAGATTGCACCGGTTTAAGGGCTCCGGTTCCCTGTCTCATCGTCTTACTTTTCTGGAGTTGTTGCATCGCAGCCAGCATCCCAATGTGCTGTCAGACGCCTCAAGATCCATTCGGCCATTTCCAAGGCTTCGCCGTATCTAGTGCTGTGGGAAACGTCGAATTTGTCCTTGTAGGTTTTTCCAAACTGAGCCGTTTCGATGGTGGGGCTGTTGATGGTGGATTGCTTCCACTCCACCGCCGTGATTGAGTCGTTGTTACGATGCTCAAAAAAGGCAATGTTGACCTGATCCCTTTTCTCATTCCTCAGCATGACCACGTACCCTTGCTCGCGGCAGTTTTCCCACCGTGCAACAGTGGGCTGCGCTTTGTAACTACTGGTTTTTTCGTCCCAGGAGGATTCGATTGTCGATTTGCCTTGAAGGAAAGCAAGAGTAGCGCGGGCTTGGTATTCCGCGCCGTCGCATAGGTAAATTTCAAGTGCTGTCATGTTCGTTGGTTTTAAGCGTTGTCGTTTATCGGTTTGGCCAGCGTTCACCGCTGGAAAGTTTGCCGGTTTGAAGGATTGCCGGTGTCCTGTTGGCGGATTTATTCGCCGTTGCGCCATTTGCCAGGGTTCTCCAAAGCCATGTACTCCTTGAAGGAGATCGGCCCGGCGACGATCTCGGCGGCGGTTTGCCAGTTGTCGTCATTGAAGAAACCGGCCTGCGAGCGGGACTGAACGCGCTCGGTTTGCAGGTCGATTTCCAGCACGTTGTACTCGTTGTCGCCCGGTTCGATGTCGATGCCGTACCCGTACTCACTGTCGCGCCCTGGCTTGGTGATTTGGTCAAGAATGATCCGGCACCCGTAGCCGGAATCTCTCCAGCGGGTTTGCGATTTTTTGAGTGCAATTTGCAGATCCTCCGGCAAATCTGAACCGCTTGAATGCGTGTACAGCCAAATGGCGGGTTTGCCGGTCTGCGTTGTGATTTTGACGTTTGCTCTGTCTCCCATATTGTTTCGGTTTTGTCGGTTTGTTCTTTGTCTCTGTCGGCCAGCGTTCGCCGCTGGAAATTGTGCGCGTTGTCGAGTCGCGCCCCTCGGGCATTTATGCCGCTTTTGCCACCTTGCGGGCAATGCGCAGCGCAAGGCTAGCAGCCATGCTGTTTCCAGTTTTGACCAGTGCGGGCAAGCTGGCGATGTTGCCAATGCCGTGCGTCCGCTGAAACTGCTCAATACCTGGCAGGCAGTAACCCGCAGCTTTGGCGTCCTCAACAGTCGCCGTCACCGCGCCACACAGCCGGGCAATGAGCCGGGCACGCCGCTCTGCTTTGTACTCGGGTGAGGCTTTGTGGGCTTTTTCCCGTTCGGCCCGCTGGCGTTCGTTTTCGAGGATCTGCGCCAGTTTCTTGGCATGGCCTTTAACCGCTGCCTCTCGGCTCCATGTCGAGTGATAGCAGCACCTATCACAGCCAATCACCCAGCCGTTTTCTGCGGCAATTTGCTTGCCGGTTGACTTGAGCCAAGTGGCTTTACCGTCCGCGTCCAATGCGATGAGCGGGAGCCCGTCGCGGTCGGACAGATAGCGCAACCGCTCCGACTCAACCAGCGGGTGAACGCGGGCGGGGTCGAGGGTGATGCCGTGGACAGCGTTTGTTTTGGAGTACTTGCAACTGCAACTGTACTGGTCGCCTTGGTCGGTGACCGTGTACGCTGTGGCTGCGGTTCCCCACGTCACCCGCTGGGTGGTGTCGCCGGAATAGCTGCCGCCCATTTTACGGGCTGCGGCTATGGCTATTTCCATGGCGGTCTTTTCGACGTGCCGGGCTTGCTCTCGTCTGGCTTTGGGGAGCGCGGCGAATGTGGCCCGCAAATTGATCGCTGCGGAGTGGGCAAGCCTTGCGGCTTTCACAATCTCCGGGTTGATCTCGTCGCCGGCTGTTTGACCACTCATTACGTTGTCGAGCAATCTCTGCGCGGTTTGGCGGGTGGCTGCCTCTTCTTTTTCTGCGGTCTGAATGGCGAGCAACTTTTGCAAGTCGAGCACCTTAGTTTGTATTTTCATAGCTTTGTCGGTTTGTTCTCTATAGGCCAGCGTTCACCGCTGGAAAGTTGTCGAGTCGCGCCCCTCTGCCTCCGGCTCGGGATGGCTGTATATGCCATAAGGCCGGATGCAGTGGGGAGGGGCTAGGCGCGGATGCTCAGCATCACGGTTGGCACGTTCGTGTTGGATTCTTTGAACGCTCCTGCGGGAATCTGCTCCCAAGTGGCAGCCAACGGGCGCATAGCCTTTTCGCGGTGCTGGGTGTCCATGCAGAGCGCCACCAGCACGCCACCGGGCAGCAGGAACTTTAGCGCGTGCAGAATGTGCCGAGTATCGGCGCGCATGTGAAGTGGCGGATTCATTACGATACAATCGAACTGCCCAAGTTCTGCGGGGGTCACGGTGAGGAAGTCCCGCTGCACCACGCGCAAGCCTTCACGTCGGCGCAATTCGTCGGCGCATGGCTGCGCCAGTTCGACCGCTACGACCTCGGCGGGCTGGCAGGGTGCCAGTGCATCCAGGATGCGACCAAGGCCCGCAGAGGGCTCTAGGACGCAAAGGCTGGCCCGATCTCCCGCTAACGTCACCATGCGGGCGGCGAGGCTGGCGGGAGTCTGGAACAGTTGGAAGCTGGACACTGCACGCGGGGCTGTGCCGTTCTCGTGGCGCTGCGCAATACGTTGGAACCGTGGGGCGGTGGCAGCCATGGCCTGCGCCGCCAGACCATGTTCGGCACGAAGGGAGAGCAGGCGGGAGAGGTCTGGCGGGCGAAGGGTGGGGGGCATGGCGGTTAGGCGGCTTGGAGTTGTTCGGTTTGCTGGCTGGCCTTGTAGATGGCCGCTCCTTTGTCCGTCCAGCCGAACTGAGACATGGAGGAGATGGACCAGATGCCGACGTACCGCGCATCCTGCATGAGTTTGTACTCATCGGTCTTGCTGTCGGGCAGCCAGCCGTTGCGACCTTTAAGCAGTCCGGCCAATTCTTCAAGCCGAGGGCGCAGACTGTCGATGGTGGGCTCCTTGGCGCGGGCTGCTTTCACGGCTGCCCATGGGATCGCTTTCTGCGGCTTGTCAGTGATGACAATCACGCGGTCGGCGTTGTACCCGTTGCTGGTGGCCCGGATCTTAAACACGCTATGTCTTGAGATGGTGTCGCCGCTGCGGGTTTCGTGCTTGGTGCCATGCTCGCAGATGGTGGCAGTGTTTGCGCCCGCGTAGCTGCCGCCGCTGTTGGCCGAATACTGCGCTTGCGTCATGCGCAGCACCGTGGAGGGCTTGCCGCCGTTGCGTTGATACCATCCGCACTCGGTTGCCTTGTCATTCCAAAGGGCTTGGAGTCGTTCGGCGTCTTCGTCGGTCGGATTGATCAGCGGGCAGTTTTCACCTTTGGCGGCTTTTTCTTTGGCTGCCTGGGCTTTCTCCTTCTTGGCGGCTGCAACCTTGGCGGCGTAGGCCGTGCGCTCCTCATCGGTGGGAGCGCGGTAGATGTTAGAGCCCATGCGTTCGATATTAATCAGCGTTTTAAGCATGCGGGGGCCTTTGCTGTCGCTCCATTCCCTGCCGTACTGGTTGGTCTCGCTCATGTGCTCGACTTCGACAGAAACGACTCTGCCGGTAGCGGGGGACTTGGTCACTTTGGTAATTTGGTGCTTGCCAATGAAACCGCCAGCCTCCATTTCCACAAACGCAGCGCGCCCGCCTTGGGCTTCGAGCATTTGGTTTTCGTAAGTTAGGCGCAGTTCAAAGTGTCGGCTCCATTGCGTGTATTCTTTCGGCTTTCCATGGTTAGAAAAATACAGTGCGCAGGCTTCCTCGCCGGTAATGGGGTCGGGCTCGTAAGTCATGAGGCTGTAAAGGCTGGTTTCGTTGGTTTGCCAGTACGTACTTTCCAGCGTAGAAGCGCGGGGATGCAGGTAACGCTCCCAAGTGGACGCGCTGCCGACGTACTGCAAAACCAGTTGTGTTTTTTGCTCGGGGTCTTCAAGAGCCGCCAATTTGACCATGTTACGGTAATGCCGCGCTGCGTCTTCGATCTCCTTTTGAGCTTTCCGCAGCTCGGCCTCCAGCGTCTTAATTCGGCCCATGCGAACCTCTGGACTGGACTTGTGCAACGCGTTCTGAATCACTCCAGCCGTGCGCCGCTGCCAATACTCGGCTTTGCTCCATTGGTCGGCAGCCTTGGTGCCTTGGCGGTCATGTCGGGCGGCGGCGCGCTCGGCTTTGCGCTCGGATTGAAACCCGTGGGCGCTTGGCTGGCTTTCGTAGCTGTCGGCATGCCCTGCGGCCTCGTCGGCGCGTTTTTCCATGTACCCGCCGAAACGCTCGGCACGGTCTGCGGCGCGCTCGGTTGGCGGGGTGTCCTCGTCGCCGATGGACCCGGCGTACTGAATGGCGGTTGCCTTGCGTGATGGGTTCCACACGGCAGAAAATTCCCCCTGCGCTGCTTCGGATTGCTTGGGCGTGCTGATCCATCCTTCGGCGCGTAGAAAGTTGTACTCTTCACGCGGGACGCGGCCAACGTACAACCGAATTTTGTCGTCCTCCGGGCAATACGTGGCCTCGTAACTTTCATGCGGCACCAAGTCGGCGCGGGTGAATGTGCTGGCGGTGTTTCCTGTTCTCATGATGTGGGTCTCCTGTTTTGTGGGTTATCTATCGGTTTGGCCAGCGTTCGCCGCTGGAAAGGGTATGTAAGGCTAAATTTTCATAGTGTCAAGGCACAAGCGTCGTTTTGGTCAGCTCGGTCTCGTGCTGCCGGTGGACTGTTTGGTGCGCGTGGAATGTGCGCAGGGTGACGGACTTTCTGTGTGGAGGGTGCATAAAGTGGCGTGGGTTTTTGGGCTGCGGGGGTTTTAAAGTTTGCCGGTTTGAAGGATTGCCGGTGTCCTGGTGGGTGTCATTGGCAGTTAAGCGCCAAGACTTCGCCGCCCATATTAATATGGTTAGGTGCGGGGTTTTCCATGGCAATTCCTCCCAAGCCGCATTTGCGGCAGGTACAAGCCATGCTCTGAGGTCCGTTTGCACGGCCAAAGGGTTGGCCCCATTTGAGGGAATGACCTCGACGGTGTGCTGTGCTGGCGATTTGGTGTTTGAGAGTGCTAAGTTTCATATTGTTGTTTTGCTCTGTCGTTTTGCTCTGTCGTTTCGACCCGCAAGGCGCCTTGCCAGCGGGCCGAATACAGAGCAAGGGAGGGGCAGCTAGTTAGGCTGCCCCCCCGATGGGGATTTAGCGGCTGAAGAGTTTGGCGCGGTACTCGTCCAGTGCTTCGGGCTTGAAGGAAAGGTCCAGCTTTCCGTCTTCCCGAAAACTGAGCATGCTGCCAAGTTCCTCGAACCGGTATTTCTTGCCGCTGTACTCTTCAATGAGCGGCTGCATTGCTTCCGTCTCCTCACTATCCCAGAAACCGACCCCATGGCCGGAGAGGCTGAAATAGACGTTGCCACCAAACGAACGGCGGCACTCGTCTGCTGCTTCCAGTGCTTCGGCATTCCGGGAACTGGCGAACTCGCGAAAGCCGCTGATAAAGGATTCCAAGCCGGCGATAAACTCCGGTGAGAAATCATAGATCGTGGCTTCGCGAACTTCTTGCGGCTCGTCTTCGGGCATGGCCCAGAGAAGAGACTCAAGAAAGGCTTCGCAGTCTTTGGTCATTTTCGTGTGCATATCTGTCTCCTGTTTTTCGTGTTTGTTTCCCTTCCCGCTAACCATTGTGGCTGGCGTTCAATGCTGCCCCCGTGACGACTGGTTAGGTCGTATACGGGGGCAGGCTTGAGCGTCACGCGTTTTGCGTCTGCTGTGCTTTGTAGCTGGCCTGCATATGGACTTTGCAGACCTTCACTGCTGCCGCTATTTGCACCAGCAGGTTAGCCTCACTCTCTCCTGACTTCACGATGAGTGTGTCCAACTCTTCAAGGGCCTCCACGGTCATTTGTGCTTCGTACCCGCTGATGTCCGGGTTAGACTCTTCTGGCACGTCGCCCACCTTTTCCCAGATGCCACCCAGGTACGCGTTCCCTTCGACTTCATCACCTTTGATGATTGCAACGGCTTTGACGTTACTTTGCCATGCCTGCCACTCGTCGTCTTGCTCCGGCGTGAAGCCGTCACAGTCTTGCGATATGGGGCCGCAGTCATCATCGTAATCCCAAAAATATGAGATGCTGATCCATGGTGCGACAATGGCTATTTGTTTTTGCAGTGATGTTTTGGTTTTCATAATGTGTCCTGTTTTCGGCAGGGCTAATTCCCTGCCGAACTCAAAACGCGCCACACTTCGATTTTTATCCTGACCGCACGGCCTGCTCGGTGGAGGGGCTCCGACTTTTATTTTCTGCGGGTGTCTGGATTAACTTTAACGGTGAATGTTTGGGCTGTCAAGCGGTGAAAGTATATATTTTATACCTTTGTGCTGATGAGAGGGTGAATTGCGACTGTCCTGTCCTGTTGATTCTCTTACTTCTCCTGTACACAAAAAAGATTTTTGGTATTATTGTACACATCCTCTATGATATAATCCCGAAAATATTATTCTGAAGAGGAGGGATGTCCCTCTTGAACAAGACAGGACAGCGGTATTCATCCTTTCACAAGATGGCATTTGACATTTATACGTATTCTGCATAGAGTATGGGTCTTATGAAACCGAAAAATATCTCTCTTGCTCTGTACCTCGAAACTAAAGCCCGGCTCAATAAAGCCCGGTTCCCTCACACGTTTACTTTAACGCGTTGGATCAATCAGGCTATATGCGACAAGTTAAACAGAGAACATCCTGAAACAGTCGGCGTAAGCCCCATGGAAAGACCCACCCCTGTTTCTCCTTTGGTTGTGTCTGACCCCATGGCCGAACGCGCCGAAAAAGAGCGCCAGACTCAAATGCAAGAGCTCGAAGCACTGAAAGAGCCACAAGCCTCTATCAGCGAAGCACTGGAAGGGCCTCCCGCCGTCCCGATGGCGAAACTGGCGGAGGATCAAGAGACTGATTTTTGGGGTGATGATGAGGCGTACCAAGATCAAAGCTAAGGCAGGGAAAAAGATATAAAATATATAGGATATTGATTTGACGGGTGAAAATTAACAGTTAAACTGATGGCCTATGAATAATCCATCCTCACTCCTGCAAATTCTCAACTCACACAAAGACGCCGCTTGGGAAACTTGGCCAGCGTCGCTGCGGAAGCCCCTTCGCGCTATTAGCTCAAACGGAAACGGGAGAGCCAATAGTTGCACCTTTGGCCCCTCGCGAGAATACTACTACCGCAAAACAGCGGCAGACGGTTCAAGCGAATTTGTGAAAGGTTGAGAGCTTGCCAGCCTGCAAAGCCGTCACTCTGTAAAGGGTGACGGCTTTTCTGGTAGTGGGTCAGTTTGAATTTCCGGGTGCATGATGTGAATTTGTGAAGAAGTTGGGAGGGTGAAGAAGAAACAGAAAGACTCCAATCAGCGCGGCTACGGTGCCCTTTGCAATGCCCGTCATACGGCACGTTGCGCGCTGTGAGTTGCCCTCTACGAGGCAGGCTAGGACGCGGCAGCGGTCGGCGGTGGAGAGTTGATTCACTTGGTATCTTCCTTGAGGATGAGGCCGAATATCCATTCGCCCTGGCTTACTGCCCCGCGCTGCGAATCCAACATACCCCACGCCTCAGGGATCATGCTAATGCTGGACGTGACGAC
>Ga0114962_10001374_pt1 | contig 21090 bp, 29 predicted proteins | sample C_130820_MF_Meta_FD_87017 | JGI IMG/M metagenome (GOLD analysis project Ga0114962, IMG submission 87017) | Freshwater microbial communities from Lake Croche, Canada to study carbon cycling - C_130820_MF_MetaG | ecosystem: Environmental > Aquatic > Freshwater > Lake | place: Lake Croche, Canada... | reverse complement strand
TTTCATAACCAATTAATTTATAAGTTTCGTTATGAGCTAATGATTTAACTAATTCACCATCAACATATGCAAATAATGTTGTTTTAAAAGCACTTGAATTGCAAACAACTGCAATATGAACCCATCTTTGCATGGGGACATAGTCGATAGAAATACCAGTTTCCATAAATTTATGTAAATCCATTGGTGTGTTAAGTTGTTTAATATTATTATTATATTTTTCATCATCTAATTTCGTGAAACGAATAAATAATGTATTATTAGTTTTATCTAAAAATATATATGGTGAACATTGTGTAATATTATAGTTATTTTCACCATCACTGCTAACAGCGCCAACAATTTGATATTGACCTTTATATTTTATCAAATCATTAATATAAATCCAAAATGAGAAACTTTTGCGACTACCGTTAGCATTTTTAGCTAATTCAGCAGTAAATTTTGATATTTTAGTTCCAATTACGGGTACTTTTGTATCACTAACGGTACTTTTAATTTTAGCAAATAATAGAGTACCAATATATGTATATAATAAATATGCAATTATAATAGTAAAAACAATTACAACAAATAATCCAATAAATAATGTATTATTATTAAAAGAAGTATCATAAAAATTGCGAATACTTTCGGTAGCATTACTTATAATGCTACTATCACTTTTAAAGACATCAAATATAGGATTACTGGGTGATGTTGTTGAAGTTGTTCCACTCATATTTTATTTAGCTATCTATTATTAATAAATAAATTTTCTATTAATAATACTTAAATGATAATTACCATTAAAATGATTATTAGGTATAATAAATTTATATATTTTTTTATTATTTTTTTTTTGTAATGATAAATAACTTAATAATTTTGTAAAATTAGCCATTGAATGTATTTTATTATTTTTATGTTTAATTAAAAATAGCGAGTGAATAATACTAATAAAATAATCAATAGCTAATTCATTATTTTTATTCATAATAATATCAAAAAAACAGAAACTAGATATGAAATTTTTATAAAAAATATTTTTAAGTAATTTGCTACAATTTCTATTATTTAATTCACTAATCAAATTTTCATGAAATTTTAAGGGAATTAGCCATTGATCTTTATAAATAATTCGTTTAAAATTATCTCTATTGAAATTTGTTGCATATAGTTCAACAATATCAAATATTTTATCATTATTATTATAATAAGTATTTGTGACAATTTGAATACATTTTTTTATATTATAATTAGATTGAACTGCAATATTTGTTGATTCTGTTAAATTAATATTTTCTTTATATTTCAATAAAATATTATGAATTTCAATATTAGATAATGATGGTAATTCATATAAAATACAATGTTTTTTTATTTCACCCAATTTAATATTATTAGAAACTATACAAATAATAGGTATATGTTTATGTGAAGTTGTTAAAAAATTGAATAGATGAATATTCATAGTGCTATCGAATGATAATAAAGTTTCAAATTCATCAATAATAATAATTTTATTTTGTGTATTTTGTGTTAATTGTTGAATAAGAGATGAAACAAAAGCTTTAAACAATAAATCAGCTAATTGTTTAGAAGAACAGCAATTATAACTATTAATATTTATAATAAATAAATCAAGTTCTTTACATAAATTATTAATTCTATAAGATTTACCGATACCTGAATTACCAGTTATAAATAAACATGAATTATATGATAGTTTTTCACGAGGTGTTAATATCCAATTTTTAATATAATCCATATTAAATATTCGATTAATTAAGAAATTAATATAACTTTTATAACAAGAATAAAATAATAAGTTAATAATGCGATAATTGGATATATGATATCTAATGTTAATAAAGATTTAGAATTGTATGTTTTAATATTACCATATATATCAAACATAATCGAAGGTTTTATAATAAAAATTAATAATATTATTAAAATATAAAATAATATTGTTAATAATAACATTGATATACTCTATAAATTAAATATAATTTATATTATAGATGTTAGACAAAATTTTAATTATTATATTAATATTACTAATATTTTATTATATTATTAATATTAATATTGAAACGTTTGCTACGAAACAATATAAAAATACAAATGAATATTCTTGGGAAAGAAATAATATAAAGTCTTCATTACCGTATGATATTATAATTAAAAATAATAAAAATCTTTATTATGATTTTGGGAACGATGAATTAGATGAAAAATTTAATAAAATATTTTATATAGACAATGAGAAAATTATAAAAACAATTGAGGGAATGCAATGGAGTAAATGGATTTCAGCATCTACAAGTAAAAATAAAAAGATATTAGACAATTATTTTAATAAATTTTTAATGTATTTTAATGAAATAATAACAAGTGAATATTTTGATTTACCGAATGATAATAATAATGATAATAATAATGATAATAATAATGATAAATATAATGATAAATATAATATTAAAGAATATATATTAAGACGGTATAAATCGACTAATAATGAGGAAACATTATTATTAGATATTGAATTATTAATTTATAGAAAAAATAAGCCATTAGCGAGACATATAAAAATTTTAGTAATAACAAATGGAATATATAATAATGTGATACTGGCTAAAGTTATAGGTGTAATAAATGAATGTAATTTAACAAAAAAATATGATACATTAGAAGATAAGAATAATTATCATAAATTTGAACCAGAATTTAAATATAAATATGATATGAATAGTTTTATATATGATACAAATGATAAATTAGTTAATTCTGAAATAGAATATAATTTATATAATAAATTACTTAAAGAATTATAATATATATTATTATTATTATGAATTATTTTGAATATACAGTGGAAGTTGAAGTTACAGAAGATGTTGAAAAAAAGACGAAAATTTTATTTGATATGATTAAAGATGGTATAAATCCATTTTATTTATATAAAATGAGTGATGAAACAATAGAAGGGGATGAAAAGAAAAAAAATAGAACATTTACATTAACATCATTATCAAATATTAATCAAATTATAATTCATTTTTTCAGTGGAATTTGTGCTAAATTTCATTGTTTTTATAAAACCCCTGTAATTATGTAAATTTCATTATTTTTTCTTTGCATTGAATTGATTAAATTTAATCCATTCAGTGTTAATTGTTTCTAATTCTCTAATAATTTCGTATGAATTATCAATTAAAAATTGTTTAAATTTCTCACTATCTGTTTGTTCATCTAAAGTTAATCTAATAATCATTAATTGTTTTAGGGGATGAGGACATATATATCCGACATATGAACAATTAACACCTTTATGTTTATTAGATTGTCTAATATATTTATTATGAATTAATGATTGGATTACATTACCTAATGAATCATCTTCATTTTCAATATGAAAATTAACGGAGAATGGATTATTTGGAATGGGTTCAATCATTATTTCATTTGCTTCAATATTTGAAATTAATAATTTTAATTTATTAATGAGAATTATAATAGCTTTTGAAAATAAATATAAATATGATAATTTATTAACTGATTCAATTTCAAATTTTAATAAAATTGGATCACCATACATATTTTTAACATAAGAACGTTGTTTATCAAGAATATTATCTTTCTTATCCGCTTCTTTTTTATCTTCAATAAAATAAAAGTTTGATAATGATACTGGTGAAAATGATGCATTTGTTTTTGCTGTTCTTTTAATAGCTCTTGCTATCAAATGTAATTCTTCACCTGCTCTTAATCTTGTAATTAAAATATTATTTTTTGTAATAGGATTAGGAGGAAATAAGATTTTTAATTGACTTGAGGTTAATTCAATATCATTATATGTCCCTTTAAAATTAGCTGTTGTAATATTAATAGTAGATGAACTATCATTTTTAACATTTAATTCAAATTTATAATCATCATCTTTATAATTATCTGTAATTTCTTCAGATACATTAATCGGTATTAATCCAATTCTATGTTTCATAAATTCATTATGAAGGGGACCAGTATTAGTAATAATATCAATTGTTGGTTCATCCTCACCATAAAATCCAACAACAGGTATATCAGTTAAAATAATACGTCTAATACTATTAGCAATTGATAAATCAATATTATTTATATCAAATGAATGTTTCTCAGATTTAGAATCATAATTATAATTCTTAAACATTTTATTACTTATTTAAAATAAATGATATTAATTTTATGTCAATTTTTATTATTTTAATTTATCATTAATTTAATAAATGATATTATTTTATAGTGATACATGCCAACATTGTTCTGTTTTATTAGATACCATAAAAAGACATGATACTAAGAAAACAATTAAATTAGTTGTAATTGACGCAATTATTAATAAAATTAATCATAAAATAAAAGCTGTACCTGCTTTAATGTTTATGCCATCCAAAGAAATTATATATGGTAAAGCTGTATTTGATTATTTATTATTACCAAATAGAGGTTATTTATTTACAAGTAATAGTAGCAGAGATAAACAAGAATCATCATCATCAATAAATTCACCAATTCCTATAAATATTAAAGAAAAATCAGATGAACCATCCGCTTTTACATTAGGTGCCATATCATCTGATAATTATAGTGATATATCAGATGATAATATAAATTCTATGAATATTAATGATGATAAATTATATAAATGGGGCTTAGTTAATGAATCATACAATACTATTGATAATACTAAGCCTATTAATAATAATACTATTGATAATACTATTGATAATACTAAAAATACTAATATTATTAATACTATTACTAATAATCCAATTAATCCAATTAATCCAATTAATCCTATTAATACTAATGCTAATACTAATGATGATAAGATGTCAAAGAAATTGCCTTCTATTGATGAATTACAAAAACTAAGAGAAAATATATTTAAGGATATTTAATTAAATTAAAACATAATGAATTCGCTAACTTCAACTTATATTTTTAATCAGTATTATATTGATCTTTTAAAGAAACTAAAAAATATATCTAAGAAACATAAAACAAAGAGTGAAACGGCAAAACGAGTATTGAAGACTATTAAAGAAAATTATCAAACATATGATAAAACATCGGAAGAATATATTGATTTCTTTAAAAGTAAATGTAATACCGATTATTGGAGTTCTTATATAGCTCTAGATAAAGAAACATGTGATGAATGGATACTTGATGAAACTAATTCATCAGTTGAAATTTATAAAAACATTACAATTAAAGATGTAACAAAACTATTAAGAAATAATTTTATTACACATCATTATTTAAGTGTTCTATATATTTATACAAATGAATTAGCAGAAGAACAGATAACAATAATTTTAACAAATCTTCAAGCAGTATCACCAGTTGCTGAAACAGAACTTAATATTGAAAATGCCGATATTAAGAAGGTATTAATGCGCCTAAATGAATTAAAAGCGGATAATATTAAGGCAAATCCGACTATTGATGGAATGGATAGTTTAAAGGATACAACTATCGGAAAAATTGCGAAGGAAATTATTGAAGACGTTGACCTAACAAAAATCAAACAATCTATAACAAATGAGGGTGATATATTTAAGGCGATAGCTAATCCGGATAGTGGTTTTAGTGAATTATTTACAAATGTAAGTCAAAAAATGTCAAATAAGATATCAAGTGGAGAATTATCACAAGAAGCAATAATGAAGGATGCGATGAAATTTGCATCAATTCTGCCTGGATTATTTGGAGGAAATGGGGAAGATAGTTCATCAAATGGTGCAGGTACAGGAGGTTTTGATATGTCATCAATGATGAATATGATGAGTATGATGCAAAATATGAATGGAGGAGGTGGAAATAAAACTAAAACGGGAATTAATAATAATGCATTAAGAAATTTAATGAAGAAACAGCAACTTAAGAAAAAATTAAGTAAGTAAAAAAATGATTTATTTTTCTTTTCAACATATTTTATAGATAATGATGATGATTAATTTTTTACCTTTGATTAATATGAGTTTTAAGGAAAAATTATTAGCAATAGTTAATTTAATAATATTTCTAAGTGTAATATTTTCATTAATTTTCAAAAATGTAATATTTATATTATTAGGTATAATATTATTAATATTTATATTTTATATTTATTTATATGATGAAAAAATTAAAATTGATACAAATGAAACTTTAAGTAATAGAAATTTAGCAATATATGATAATAAAATATGTTCTAAACCATCAATAAATAATCCATTTATGAATCCATCAATAATAGATTATAATAATAATAATAATAATATAAAAGCATGTCCATTTAATAAAGAATTAATAAATGAAAATATAAATACTTTCTTTAAGCAAAATGTTTATAAAGATATAAATGATATTTATGAGAGAAATTTTTCAGAAAGACAATTTTATACAGTACCATCAACGACTATACCAAATGATAGACAATCATATGAGAAATGGTTATATTATCGTGATAAAACATGTAAAGAAAATAATGGTATTCAGTGTTATAATAATATAATATAAGTTTATAATTAGATATAATGGCAACATATTTTGATAAACAAAATTCTATATGTTCAGATTCATGTTGGGAAGAATCAAAAAAATATGGTAATCAAAAGATAAATGATTATCAGACATATTCAACACAATTAGTTGATTGTATTGAACCAAATGTTCGCTTACCTGAATTTATGTATGATCATGTTAATTTAAGAGGTCGTCCAGGATATGGATTAGCCGATGCATGTTTGATTGATAATTATAGTGGTTTAGTAAGTAATAAAGATAAATTAACGAGAGATAGATGTAAATTACAATTATTTAGACGTTTATTTGATGCATGTCCGACTATGAAGGGGTCATTAGGTGATATAAATTCAGAATTAGATATATTATCAGGTTCTGATTCAAGTTTTTATGGAAGTGGAGGTGAAAATAAATCATTTTCATGTAAAAAAACAATAATGGAGAGACAAATAAATCAACCAATACCATTAGTTGATTGTTTGAAGGATATTCAAAATCCTGATCATATAGTTCCAATATGGACAAATGGCGGTGAAGATACAAGATCTTATATAAATAGATTAAATTTTAATAAACATAATTAATATAATATAATATAATATTATAATATTATAATAGAATAAGTAATGAGTTTTAATAGAACTAAATATGATAATTGTTCATATAAAGTTGATTTAAAATCAAGTGTTGATACCTTAGGTTATATATTATCTCCTTATAGATATGAAAATGGAAATAAATGTATGCATCAATTAGGTTTAGTAGGTGGAACATCTGTTTCACATATTAAGGGTAATATGGTAGATTTAGAAAGTGAATTACGTGGTCAAACTCGAATAATATCAAAATGTCCAGATAATTTATATACACCGAGTAATAATGGAATAATAACAAATGATAAGACAGAACCGATTGATCAAGAAATGAAACATTTGCCTTCATGTCAATCAATTATGTATAGATCAGTGCCACTGCCACCACCATTAAAAATAAATAATTGTTAATAATAGAAATATGAATATTCCAAATGATACAAGATTAAAATATGATTCTGGAAGTTATCAAGAAGAATTAAAACGTTCAATTTTTCCAGGTATATATCAATTAAATTCTCCATATAATGATTGTAATGATTGTGGTGTAATAATACCGGATGACCCTTTTATGCGATATCAAAGTTATGGACAAAATACATGTAGTATGAAAAAAGCCATAGATGATTCAAATGAATTATCAGGATTAAATTATAAAAATTCTAAATGTAATAAAGATTTATATATTCCCAATAGTTATGTTTCTACTGGATGTAAAACAAAATATAACGGAGATGTTCGTAAATGTGCTATACCAACTGAATCATGTCGTTTATCTAATCCTCCTTGTACTTTAAAAGAAACTGGAATAAATCGATATGACCCGTTATTTTGGAATCCACAAGATACAGTTCTTGAACAATTTGATAGAATTGGTATAAATTATCGTATGGTTGCAAAAGATAATCATGTACCATTAGTAGAAAAACCACAAGACCAAAATATATTTTATCCATTAATGAATAATGATGTAGTAGATAACGGAGATTTAAATCATTGGCAAAATTTAAATAAAAATAATAAAAATTATTCACCAGGTTATCCATTCGGAGAACCAACCTATTTATTATCATGCAAACAGCAAGTTAATAGCTATTAAAGAAACGAAATAATTCAATTGACATTTCTTCATTTTTTTTGAGAATAATATTATTATATATATATTTATAAATAATATTATCAATTTTTCTATAATGATTAAAATTTAATGCAGTATTATTGAATTTTAAATTTCTATTTTGTCTAATATCAATATCCATAGCTGTATAATTATATGATAATGGTTTAGATTTAATAAAAATCTTATAATTATATTTAAAAATATTAAATGTAATAAAATAACTATATTTATCTTTTAATAAATATCTAAAATTATTTTTGTCATTTAATTCTAATACTAAACTTTTATTAGAATTATAATACTTCAGATTATTATAACTTGCTATATTATTATTATAACAACCATTTTTAATAATTGAATTCAGATTTAAAATTTTACCAGCAATAGTTGAATAATGATTATTTATATGTAATGTGAATGAAGATAAATTTAATAAATTTGATATTAGAATAAATAAAAAATAAATATATTTCATTATTTAATATTATTATTAAATATCTTTAAATAATAATAGAAATGTCAAATAAAGACAATGACAATATAATTTATCTAAGTGAGGATTTACCAGAAATAAATTATTTTGAAATAGTTAGTATTGATGAAATAATTAAAAATAATCCAAATTTTATTGCTTTTTCAAGAGAAGAAATTTATAATGAATTATTTAATTTTGTTAAAACCAAATCTAAAACAGAATGTTTTTTGAAATTATTTTATGAAATTGTTAATAAAAAAACTAATGTTGATAATTTTATAGTTATAGCTGATGCGAATAGAGGTAATTTTGAAGATTTAAATATTGAAGAATTTATATCAGACCTTAAAAAATATGATAAAATTAATGACGCTAATCTTGCTCTAGCATCTAAAAATAAATTATGGTTTCCTTTAAATTATGATGCTGATAATAATAAAATTAGATTTAAGGCACAACAAAAAACAATAATAGAATTATCAGAAGATAATAATTATATTGTATTTAAGGACGATGAAACAAATATACCGATAATTGGTGTATATTTTTATAGTCCGATAACAATATTAGATGATTATTTAAATGATAAAATAATGTCTCATTTGTATAAACCAATAAAATTAGATATTAAGAATGCAACAGTTGAAAATGAGAATTTTGAGGATTTAATAAAATCATATAAAATAAAAATTCCAATTGATAAAATTGATAATGAAAATTATAATTATTCAAGTATAAATAATTTATTACAAAAATATAATTATAGTTTAGATAATATATCTCAAGATGATTTTAAAATAATTAAAAATCATTTGACAGAATTAAATAAAAAAGAAACTATTCATAAAATAACTTATAATTCTATTCAAATAAAATCAATTGAATTAATTAATCCTAGATTTACTTTTTTCAATATTCTTAAAGAACTCAAAATATTAATTGATATTACTATTAAATCTACTGATATTATTACTAAACAATTAAAAACATTTGAAAAAGAACGTTCAGTTGTTAAAAAATTAGATATTACACGTGATTTATATTCAATTATAACTAATTTAAATGATAAAAATTATGATCAAGTTATTAATAATTTAAGGGATTTAAGAAAAAATTTAATATTAGATGGTGCAATATCAAAATTAGAATTATTCAATAAATTAAATAAAAAGAATATAATAAATCAATTAGATGAATTAGAAATAAGATTTGAATTATTAAAATATTCTTTTGTAGATATTTATAAATTAAATTTCTCTTGTACGGATGATGAACATGAAATTCATATTGGCACTGATGAAGCTAATTATGAAGGTGTGCCATTAAAAATAGGTCAATCAAATGAAAAAGAAGATAATTATGAATATGATGATGAAAAAGATGAAATTGATTTAGATGAAACACAATTCAATAAATATTATAATAATCAATTTTATAATATTGAAATTGGATTTGCTGAATTATTAAAGATGATATTACCATTTTTATATAGAATGCAAAAATTAAGTGCTTTACCTATAAATTATGATATGATTGTTTCATATTTATTTAATAATTATAGAACAATAGAACCTAAAATAACAATTATATATAAATATTTTCCAGATATCGAAGAAGATGAATTAAACATTTATTTAAAAAAACCAATTAAATATATTCTGATAAATGCTAAAGATAAAATGATAAATGCAATGAATGAATATTTTAATAATTTTAAAAATATTATTTATGATATTATTGCATTATGGTCTATAACTATTCAAAAAGATATTATTCATGAAACTTTATTTTTTAATCAAGAAAAATTATTTCCAGAATGTGAACATTTATGGGATGAATATGGCGCACCATATGATATAGAATCAAAAAAAGGGGTAATGATTTATTTAAGTTGTATATTTCGTGAAGTATATGGAGATTTATATAAAGATGAATATGCAAATTTAGTGCCATTAGATGATGATTTTAAGAAAATTATAATGACAATTATAACAGAAAAATATGAAAAAGAATTATTAACAATGACCAAAATTAAAGCCAAGAAAGTTAAAATAAATATTGGTAGACAATATTATGATACTTTATATGATTTATTAAAAAGAAAAGAATATAAAGGTGATAATTTTTTGGCTGCATATATAGATGCATTAATTTATATGCCAGCAATAAAATTTGTTAAAATTCATAAATATTTGCAAGGTTGTTGTTTAGAAAGAATAGATGAAAATTTTACAGCTGATTTATATTTCAAAACTGATAGACAGGATTTAAAGAAGGCTAAAGAAAAATTAACAGGCAAACGAGTATTTAATATGCCTCGATATAAGAGATTTTTTATACAAAAAAAGAAAGAAATAAATAAAACTGAACAATTTATTGAAATTCATAATCCTATTAAATATAATATTATTGATTATGATATCCAAAAATGGCTTTCTGATTTAAAGGATTTAAAGAAACCAACAATATTTTCTGATGATTTAATATCAAAATTATTATTATCAGTATTCAAAACAACTGAAAATTATAAAGAACAATATATTAATTATTTTAATAATAAAGAATTAAAACAATTATTTCATAATTATACTTTTGATAATTATAAACAAATTTCTTCAATAATATCTAAAATTTTATATAAATATCTTAAAAAAGATGCTCTATCTTTTTTAACAATTATTAATAATACTATTAATGAACTTGATAAATTAAATTCAATTATAACAGAAGATAATATTAATGATATTAATAGTATCAAAAGAATTGCTATTATTCGTTTAATGGCTTTACCATCATCTATTGATAATATTGTAAATAAAAAGTTTATACCATCAATAGATATAGATAATGAAGTATATCAAGAATTATTCAAAGAAATAGTAATTTCAATTATTAATAATATTAAAAATTGTCATATGTTAGATTTAAATGAACAAATTGATTTTATTAATCAAATTCGTGAGAAAAATAAATTTGATATTTTAGCAAGAATGAATAAAAAGACGAGAGAAGATAAAGATATAGAAAAAGAATTAAAAAAATATGGTTTAAAATATAATGAAGAACTTCTAGATAATGAAATTGAACCAGAAATAAATATAGAAAAACCAGATAATCAAAATGAAAATGATGGAGAAGATGAATATAAAGTTGATATGGAAGATGGAGATAGCGATGATGAATATATGCAAGGGTCTAATAATGGTTTTATATATGCTGATTAACTAAATAAATAAATATGAATTATTGATATAGAGAAATGAGAAACAATGATACACCATCAATGGATAATATTTATAATTCTAAATTTTATAGTGAAACAAAAGCTTATGAACAATCTTTAAGTGATGATTATTATAAAAAAGCACAAATGCCATTTCAATCAGGTGTTATACCTCATTATTTTACTAATGATGATATGAATCCAACTGTAATTAAAAGTTTATCTGGAAATAATATTAATATTAATGATTTTAAACATGGAAATATGCAACCTTTCATTAAAAAAGGTGTCACACAAAATGTTGAACAATTCGGATTAAATAAAAATATGGGTTATAGTTCGGATACTAAAGATGTTAGTAAAATAGAAATAGAAAAAACTGATTTTTTTACAAATCAACCTTTTTATAATGATACAACTATTGATACAAATAATTTCTTAGCTTCTAGAACTAATTTAACTAAACTTCAAAATAATGTATCACCTATTCAAAGTGTTTTAGTTGGACCTGGATTAAATAGAGGATTTTCAAGTATAGGAATTGGTGGATTTCAACAAGCTGAAACAATTAATTATGTTAAACCAAAATCAAAAGAAGAATTAAGACCCTTATCTGACCAAAGATCATCATTATATACTTTACCTATGAAACCTAAAAATAATGTTGAACAAAGAGGTGTTATTACTCCTATGAATAAAAATAGAAGTGAAAGATCTTTTAATCAAACTGAGGATAATTGGTTTAAAGGTCAATCAGTTATTAAAAAAGAAGTTGGACGTCCTGAAGAAAATTTAACAGATACAACTGCTAGAAATAATAGTCATATTAATTATTATGGACCATTAAAAAATCAAGATGAATTTTTTAATAAAGATGATGATTATGGTAAAAATAATATTATTATTTATGATAATGAAAGAAATCTAACTCAAATTGAAACACCTGTTGCCAATTTTTCAAGTGTTATTAAAGCTGTTATATCACCTATTACCGATGCTTTAAAAATAACTATGAAAGAATTTTTTGTTGATAATCCCCGTATAAATGGTAATGCTATGCCACAATTACCTGAAAAAGCAACATTATATGATCCTGTCACTCATACTATGAAAACAACTATTAAAGAAACAACCATTCATGAAGGTAATAATGGCAATATGAGTGGTATGGATGAAACTTATACAGCTTTATATGATACTGCAAAAACAACAACTAAAGAAACAACTATTCATGAAGGTAATGGTGGTGTTTTAAGTGGTATAGATGAAACTTATTCTGCTTTATATGATACCGCAAAAACAACAACAAAAGAAACAACTATACATGAAGGTAATGGTGGTGTTTTAAGTGGTATTGATGAAACTTATGCTGCTTTATATGATATAGCAAAAACAACAACTAAAGAAACAACCATTCATGAAGGTAATGGTGGAACTTTAAGTGGTATTGATGAAACTTACGCAGCTTTATATGATACAGCAAAAACAACAACAAAAGAGACAACCATACATGAAGGTAATGGTGGAACTTTAAGTGGTGCAGATGAGACATATGCCGCTTTATATGATACAGCAAAAACAACAATAAAAGAGACAATGATACATGAAGGAAATGGGGGATTTATGGAAGGTAAACAATCGGGTTATGTTAATAATAATAATAAAGCAAGAACAACATTAAAAGAAACGATACCATATGGAGGAACAGTTAGAAATATAAATAAGATATCTTATTATAGTACATATGTATATGATCCATCAATAGTTGCTAAAAAAACAGTTAAAGAAACAACGGTTGGATTAGGTGGGTCTGGATATGGATTTTTCGGAGGATTTTTAAATAGTTTATTAGGAGGATATTTAATTAAAGATGAAAAGGCAAAAAATACTCAAAGACAAAATTCATTAACTGATAATTATGGTATTGCTGGTAGCAAAACTATATTTACACCAACAGATAGAGAAGCAGATTATAATGCAGAAATTGATGGAACACGAGAATTAATAATGATGAAAGCAGGAAGGACACCAAATGCAGGTGGAAAATTCGTGGGAGTACCAAAAGAAGATATTAATATGAATGTTAATAAACGTCAAATAGATTTGGAGGAGAGTGCAAGAATTGGAAATATGGGAACTGTATATGAAGGATTACCAGCACCAATTGATAAAGAAAATATTACAAAAGAAAAATATCAAACAAATGCATTTAATAATAGATTAGATAGTTCAATATTATCATCATTGATTGATAATGATAATATAATAAAAATAAATCCAATTAGAACTGATTGTGATAATTCTATTTAAAATGTTTTTTTAACTTTTATTTGCATTTTATTTTTATTATGATTTTTTGCAAATACACTTGGGTCATATGGTTCTTCATCATCTTCATCTTCATAAACAAGTGTATTTGCTTTTCTTTCTTTTTCTAATGCGCATAAATTCCATAATTCAGGCGTACACATCTTAAAATCAGCTTCTTTTGCTTTATACCATTTAACCTGATCTTCCAATTTATTACTTTGTATTTTATTATCAATTACGACACATTCATAATTTTCCGTGCAACTATCCATAACGGCACAGAAAGTGGAGAAATCATTAAATACACCTGCATAATGATTATAAATTTTTTCTCTTTCTTTAATAATATTATTTTTAAAAATAAATACATAATCAATATTTGCTCTTAATACCGGAGGCAAACCCATACAATATTGCATAGTAATTAAAAAGAAAATTTTATAATGTCGACCATTCATAAATATACTTCTTATATTTTTATCAGTAGGCCATGTTTTATCATATAAACAATCATCTAAAATTAAAAAAGCTCTATTATCAATATCAGATGAATTATATCTTTTTATTTGTATTGCTTTTTGTTTATTTATAGATATTTGTCTATCTAAAAATTTCTTAATAATGATTGGTTCATATTCTTCATAAATTAACATATTTGGAATAAATGTTTCAAAAAAATTATTTGCTGTTTCGGTTGGACTGATTACAACACCAACCGGTAAATCTTTATGATAACTTAAAATATCTTTCATACAATATGATTTTCCTGTATTTCTTTTACCAATCAAAACAACAACTGAATCGCTTTTTATTGTTGATGGATCAAATTTTTTTAATTCAAGTTTCATATTTATTTATTTAATTATTTTAATATTTATATCTCTAATGCGTATATTTGTATATAATTAACATTCTATATTAAAATTAGAGTTTATATGGAATATTATATAATTTCATTAATAATTTCAATAGTAGTATTCATATTTGTATATTTATGTGATTATAAAAAACCAATTAATAATAATAATAATAATAATTTTAATAATGATGATAATGATAATAATGATGATAATGATAATAAATCACTATTTACTAAGAATAATTTATTATTATTTGGAATAATTTATATAGTTATAACAATTATCTGTTTTTATGTTTTTACTTCATCAATCTCTTTATATTCATTAATTCCGTTATTTATTTTAAATCTATTTAAAGCACCTGAACAATTACCACCTCTAATTAAAGATAATGGTAAAGGTGATGATATTGACCCTAAAATTTTAAACAAAATAAATGATAATTTTGATATTGGTTTTAATCCCCCTAATAATGATAATAATGATAATAATGATAATAATGATAATAATGATAATAATGATAATAATGATAATAATGATAATAATGATAATAAAATTGTATAATAATATTGCTAAAAAATTATAAAAATGATTTATATATTTTTTTAATATAAAAATAAAAAAATGGCATTCAAGTTTGATGAAAATAATTTTGAGAAAGAATTCTTTGATAATTATGATCATGAAGATAGTGATGATTTTTCATTTTCTTTATATATATTTGCAGAGAAATATGTATCAAAAAAATCATTGATACATAATAAAAAAGTTGTTAAATATTATTATGGAACAACAGAAAATGCCATAAAAGTCTTTGAAAAGTCTTGGAAACTTGAATATTATAAAGATTGTTTATCGAAAGGACTTAAGACTGCTTATATAGAACTTGCTGCAATTACATTGTATAAGGTTTTCTATGGGCGTTTTTCTGCACAAAGATAAAAGTTTCATAATTATATAAGAAAATAATTTTTTTCTTTTTATTTCATAAAAATAAGAATGGATAATAATAATCTTTCAATATCATTTAAAGGTAAAGAAGTTTTTAATACAAGTTATTTTACATTAACAAAAATCCGTATATTATTAATTAATGAATTTGCCTTTAATTTTATTATTTATATATGGTATATTTTATTTATATCAGGGATTATAACAACACCTAATCCTTTTTTTGCATTAGTATTATCATTAATACAAAATGTGATATTATTAACATATTTATTAATAAAAGGTATATCATATCAAGATTTATTGAAATATACAATTGTTTTAATAGTATTCAAACTATTTCCAATATATTCAATGAGAAATAATATGTCAGTTAGTTATTTTGATGTTTATTCGGGTATATATTTATATATTATATATATATTTATAATATTAGTAATAATTAATGTATTTTTACATAAAAATTATGATATTATTAATTTAATACAAAGAGATATAACAAATGATAAATATGATAAAAGTATTTCAAGTCATGCATATGATACAGTATATAATGATATGATTTTAAGGATAATTTAAAATAATTTTATTTAATATCATTATAATTTGACTAATTAAATAAATAATTTCATTCATATTTTTACCAATTTCTGCGCTAATAAATGAGTCAAAAAAAACATTTTCAACTTCTTTATTAAACCTCATATATAATTCATTTGATATATGAGGTTTAATAAATTTATTCAATTTAAATAATTTATTACATATAAATAAATTATGTAATTCATAAACTTCTTCACAAATATGATTTAACTCTTTTATAATATCCTTTATATCCATTGATAAAAAATAATATCTATTTTAATATCATTTTTTATAATTGAATAAATAATTTTATATATTCTTTTAAAGTATTTCTACAATTTAAACATTTTGTTAATTTTGAATTATTATATTTTAAACTTTGCATAACACATTCATTACAACATGTATGACCACATGGGATTGCACACATATTAATTTCATTTTCAAAACAAATAGGGCAAATATTTTTGCTTATTTTTTCTAATGGAATGATTTCTTTTGTTGTATTAATAAAAAGATTTCTATATGCAAGTAATTTAATTTCTTGTTTTTCAATATTTTCTGTTAATATATTTTTATTTATTATATAATATTCATTTATCCATTTATCCGCATATTTTTTAAATAATTCTATATATTTTATTATATATTCTGTCATTTCATTTGTATCAATATCTTCAGATGTTTCTCGACATAATTGTATCATAACATTTTGATGTTTATTATAAATATTACATTTATAATTAATAATATCTTCTTTTTTTTTATCCAAATTTATACTTTTTATTTTATTCTCATTTAAATGTTTAATTAATATTTTATAATCTATTAATAATTTTTTTGCATCAATATTATTATTTTCATTATTACTATCATTACTATTATTACTATTATTACTATCAATATAAATATTTAAATCATCGGAAATTATATTATAATCTGTTGCAATTGTATCTTGCAAATCGTATGCTTCGTTTATAGACGAATAATTCATTTTATAATAAATGGAAAATAAATAAAAAAATGATAATTTATCTTAATTTAAATTATATATAAAAGAATGTCTTTGACAAATTCTAAACAAATATTAAAACATAATTTGATTAATATTTATAATAATAATGATACTTATGATTATATTACATTTTATAGGAAATTAATAGTTTATAATGATAAAATAAGATTATATGCGAATGATGATTTATATAATAAATATATTGTAGAATTATATAATTTAATCGATGAATATATGTATGGCGAAGATAATGAAAAAATAAAAATTGCAGCAAAAAATAAATGTTGCATTGCACTTCGTAGAATTATCACATATATTAAATAAATGTTTAATTTTATAAGAAAATATAAATAAAAATGATTTTTTTTTATAAATAATAATCAAAAAAATATGGATAATCATTTCATAGATTTGGACAAGATATATATACCAAAATATATATATCTTGATGAAATTTATGATTATGATGATATTCTTATGAACATTCAAAGAAAATCACAAAAAGAAACAAAAAAAAGGAAGAGAACTGATGATAATGGTCTTGATGAATTCGATGAAGTAGATTAATAATTGTCTCATTATAAATCCAATAATTATTTTTGGATTTATATTTATAAGTATAAATAATTAAAATGATTATCTAATTTTATATTAATGGTTATAAAGACACTTGATATTAACAGAGAAATTGAAACGATTATTTATGATTTTCTTTTAAATTTTCAAAGAAAATCACAAAAAAACAAAAGTATGAAGAGGAAGAGAACTGATGATAATGGTCTTGATGATGTTGATGATTAATAATTATTTTTTGGATTTTTATTTATTTTTGTTTTAATTTATAAGTATAAATAAATTAAAATGATAATTTCATTTTATATTAAGTATTAAGCCATAATGGTTATAAAGACGCTTGAGCTGAACAAAGAAATTGAAACGATTATTTATGATTTTCGCGAAAATGAATGCATTCGTGCGTTTTTTCATAAATTGCGATCTTTGAAGGATGATATTCACATAAGCATTTCAGAAGAATTGTTCAAGAAGTTTGACGTTGAATATAAATGCGTTTATTATGAGCATTTATATGGTGATAATGATGCAGACACGTTGCATGTTGTTAATGATTGTATTGAAGTTTTAAATGCAATCATTACAACTGGTCCAATCGTGTGCTGAAATTTCTTATATATAATGACAAGATTAATTTTTGTCATTTTTAATTATTATTATTTAATTTTTATTTTTGTATTAATTTATAAAAAAAATAATAAAAAATGAAAGTATTTTATATAATTATTTTTACCCTGTCAAACAAAGAGTTAATCGTTATTTGATAGTGTCATCTCTGAAATGTTTTCTGAAGAAGTTTTCATTGCTGAATGTGTTGCTTTTCTTGGTACAAATGATTATGAAGATTATGAGGATGTCAAATATGATATTGATGGGTATGTAGATGCCAATCTGCCATCGAATTTGTATTCTTCTAGTGAGCTTAGTTCATTATGTGCCAAGATACTGACAGCATATATGGAGTCAGAACACGAACTTTTAGATACAAATGTCGAAGATGTGGAGGATGATATTTTATTTAGAACTGTCGAGATCTGGTTGATGGCTGATGGTGCGATGTTCAAGGGAGGTTAAAAACATCGCACAATATAAGGGCAAGAATTTATATAAATTTTTGTTCTTAATTTTATTTTTATATTAACTTAAATCAAGAACAAAAATTATTAGTTTTTGCCCTTATAACTGAATATTGCTTTACTTCTTTATTATCTGATGGTGCTTTTCAATAGCTTTCAGAACTTTTTGAAATAAAACAATATTGAGTTTTTTTTCGATATAGTCGCAACAATACCTATATTTTGCACTCTTAATTTCTCTCGATGAACAATATCGATTGAGAATAACTTCGAGATTAAAATTTTTGACAAGCTCTTGGAAATGCTTATCAAATATTGCACAACAATCTTTATTTTCGCCCTCTGCCAACTCATTTAAAATAGGATATGACACCATCAAATAACGATTAACTCTTTGTTTGACAGGGTAAAAATAATTATACAATTTACTTTCATTTTTTTGTATTAATTAATAATAAATAGAAAAAAATTAATCATTTTCAGCTAATATTATATCATTTATAGTTGATGTTATAAATGAATGTAATGATAAATATGCTAAATCTTTATAAAAATCTTCTTTATTATTATAATTATTAATATTAATATTATTAGATAATTTCATAGCATCATATACATCTCCAATATAATGTATTATAATTTCTTGATTTTCTCCAATAGTATTATTAGAAGATACAATAATATTTATTTCAGTTTCTAATATTTTTTCATAATTATCATAATTATTTTTATATTCATATAATAAGAAATTAATTAAATCATTTTCATTAAATGAAGAAACCATTCTATTTTTAAAAAAATGATATAAATATAATAATCATTTTTTAATTTAAATTACTATTTAAGGATATATAAATGTTATCTTTAAGTATTTTTGATGAAAAAGCATTTATAAATTCAATTATTAATAATACTAATAATAATGATTTTGAAAGTATTTTACAAGAAAAATATGCAAATGAAATTAAATTTGGTTCTGATAAAGAAAAAGCAATATATTCAACATATGAATCAACATTTATTATAAATATTGAATTTGAAGAACATCATATGGTTCAAATACCCTCATTACGAAATACTATTTTCATTAATCATATGCCATCTTTAATTGATATATTAAGATGTAAAATAAATGATGAACTTGATAATTCTTATATAAGTGATGCTGACACAGATACTGAAAATTAAATATGTATTAATTTAATAGAAAATAATTAAAAAATGATAGGATAATATTTAATAGTATTTATGCCATATTCTATGATGACATCACCCACCGTTTTCGATACAGAGACGTTCATTACCGCTACTTTGAAGAGCTGCCGCGACGACTATTCACTCGAACCAGTTAATGTTTTTACGGAAAAATACACCAATGAGATTGGTTTCGATACAGAAACCGATAAATCAATCTTAAAAAATCTTCGCGCAAATGTAAGTGCCGACTCGCCGATTTGGAACCAATCATTATATTCATATCTTCTCAATGAGTTCGATTATGCATTGGATGATTGCTATGATAGCGATGCCGACACTGACAGCGAAGATTAAAATGTATTACTCCATATTATGGCAAAAATTTATTTTTGTCATTTAAATACTATTAATAATAAAAACAAAAAAAGAACAAAATGACAAAAATCTCTTTTTTGCCATACCAATTTAAATATACTGTCATCAATAATCATCATTAAATTCTATACTTTTTGTGAAAGTATAATTTATAACAATATTCATCAATTGTTGATATATTATAACTGGTACAAAAT
>Ga0114962_10001373_pt1 | contig 21096 bp, 21 predicted proteins | sample C_130820_MF_Meta_FD_87017 | JGI IMG/M metagenome (GOLD analysis project Ga0114962, IMG submission 87017) | Freshwater microbial communities from Lake Croche, Canada to study carbon cycling - C_130820_MF_MetaG | ecosystem: Environmental > Aquatic > Freshwater > Lake | place: Lake Croche, Canada... | reverse complement strand
GGTCCTGTGTCTCCTTGAATGCCTTGTGGTCCTGTGTCTCCTTGAATGCCTTGTGGTCCTGTGTCTCCTTGAATGCCTTGTGGTCCTGTGTCTCCTTGAATGCCTTGTGGTCCTGTGTCTCCTGTATTTCCTTGAATGCCTTGTGGTCCAGTTGGACCACCTGATCCGCCTAATGGCACCCCATTAATAAAAACACCAACACCAGCACCATTAACATTTATTGAACTATCAAAATTATAACTTTGGGCTTCTGTAAAATTTGTTATTGAATGAACACCATTTTGAAAATCCCAATTACCATTCAAAACATTTTCATGATAGATTTTCATATTGTTTATATCATTATTGTTATTAAATGCCAAACCATTACTATTGTTTATTATCATATTCCCAAGCAATACCAAATTATTATTGTTTGGGTGAACGGTCATATTACCAGAATTATCTTCATAAATTGTTGATTGGTCAATTGTTAAAGTTCCATTTTTGAAATTTAAATTGCTAAGAGATACCGCTTCAAATGGATTAGCACCATCAAAAGCAACAATTGAACCACTAGAAGGCACTGTTATTGGGTCGGATGTATAAATGGCGTTTGGATTGCCTAAACTTGAAGCATTTATAAAATGACCTTGGCCGTTTGCGTTGAATTCTAAAATTTGATTATCAGTTGGGGCTGTTGCTGGTAATTGATACAAATAATTATTGTTATTATCCAATGCGGTTAAATTTTGCGAACCAATCCTTGAATAAGAAAAAAGGCGATCAGTCCCATTTTTAGCATTTGTAAAACTCATTATATTATTATATGGAAATATAAAAATATAATAAAATTAAAATTTAGGCTATTCTAACAATTGAGATTGAACCAGCACCCAAAACAATATCACGGCCAGTTGTGTCCCCATTTGTGCAAACAATTGTTATATTATCAAAAGCGTTGCAAGTGAAAACACCACTGAAAGAAATAACACTGTTATTGTCATTTGTTGGATAACTCCAATAACCAACTTGTGAATATGGCGAACTATTAATGTTTAACCGCCAATTATTGGTTGCGGGGCTTGGGTTTGGTCCTAAAAATTGGGCGTATTGACTAAAATTAATTAAATATGTTCCAGCATTAACGGGGACAAATATGTTATTAGCAACGGGGGCAAAATTCAATTCAGTAAAACCTGTATTATGCCAATTCACTGTTGCGGATGTATTAGAAGCAATAACTTGATTCTGAACGGTTCCATTGTTTACACAATTTAAATTACCACTCACATGGGCTTCAATTACATAAGGTCTTAAATAAGACCCTCCAGTTGTTAGAACAATAGCTTGTCCATCCGTTGCGGATGTTGGGGCAACTTTTGGTAAATTATACAATTTGGCATCAGCTCCATCAACAATATTTAAAGTTTGAACATTTAAAGTTGCTACTGGGTCAGTAATTCCAGCGGGTAATTTAACTAAAGCAGAAGTGCCATTTGGATAAAAAACGGGAACATCCCCCGCAACATCAGTTGGTGAAGATTTTGGAAATTCATATAAATAATTATTGTTATTGTCCAAAACTGTGAGGTTTTGTGAACCAATGCGAGAGTAAGAAAAAAGACGGTCAGCACCATTTTTTGCATTTGTGAAAGACATTATTATTATATGAAATATTTTTATATTTTATTATTATAATATTATAATATTATGTCATGGATGAAGGACGTTTTTAATTATTTAAGTAAACCAAAAGAACACAATTTTTTTGATGATCTTGTTTTTGGATCTCCTAAACCAATACACAAACCAGTAAATAAACCACCACCAACAAATTTGGATGAAGCGATTGAAGCAGTTAAAGAAGACCAAATTAAAGCTCCAACTTTACCACCTCCAGCTCCACCTTTGCCAGAACCCACAAAAGATGATTTGGAAGAACAACAAGAAGCATATATTCAACCAATTATTGAATTGAAACCAACCCCTCAAAATATAAAAGATTTGACTTCATTGGGTCATCATGTCAGTATTGAAACTTTATTAAATGATATTAGGAAAGGCTCACAATTAAAACCTTATAAAATAACGTCTCAATTACCAAAAGATAAAACAATATTTGAAGAAATCAAACAAAAGCCAAAACTTAAAAAACCAAAAGTTGTTTCAGTTAATAAAAAATCTGAAACAAATTTATTAAAATCAAATAAAAAATTTAATAGATTATCGGAACTTCATGAAATCCATGATGAATGGGATGATGAAGGATTTGGTAAAAGACGAAAACGAAAACCTTTATTATGTAAATTTTAAGCTAATAAAGCACGTTTAAGGTCGGCTTTGCTCATTTTCTTACCTCCAACCATACCGCCTCCAACCATACCAAGCCCAAATTCTTCCAAAGTATCAGCGATATCAGATTTACCTTCTGGGTTGCGTCCTCTCAAATAACCTTTGGCATATTTGGAAATTTCTTTTGTTAATGGATGGCCATGTATACCTTTTAACATTTTTATAACACTATGTAATTTATGTTCAGATAAGAATTTTTTGGCTTTACTGAACATATTGGAACCTCCCAAAGGTTCATCATTATTAATGGAATAATGGACTTTTTCGTTGCGTTTAACGGCGGTCAAAACATCTTCGTTGCTCAAGCAACCAAGAGTCACGGCAACGGTATTGTTTTGATACATTTCAATTGCTCCTTCGTAAACAACAAGGGTATACATCACAAAACCAATATCGGCATCATAAGGGGCTACACCAGTGTTTGCGTAAGGATTAGCAAATTGGGCTTGTATTTGAAGGTTTGCTTTGGTGTTAACACCGGGCGAAAGGTCGAGGCCTAGAGTAATATTTTTTGAAAATTTCAAGCAAATAACAGAACCAACCCCGCTATCATAAACAAGGGCGGGTTGTGAATTATTAACATATGTAATGTCTTGAATGGCTGAACTGCTCCATTGGCTCCAAGGGGTATTGCATCCATTTTGAACACATAAGTTGTATAATGCGATATCAGTAATATTTTGAAATTGTTGGACACCGTTGAAGTTAATTTGCAAACTATTTTTCACGTATGTTGCGAATGTATCGGTTGCATATACGGAACTATTCATAAAACTATCTTGAGGACGGCACCAAATATATACTTCGGCGGGAATTCTTGAACATTGTATTGTTGGGGATACGAAAGTTTGAGGGGCACCATAAATTTCATTATTGCCAGAATAAGCCAAAACTCTGGGATCGGTGGGGTAAACTATTAAATCAGAATAGGGCAAACTCTGAACACTTAAGCTTCTGCCAATATCCAACGCACCTGGAACGAGTTGGTGAACATAAAGATTGGGGGCAGATACGAAACTAACAGAAGCGGGACCATTTACAGCATCACCAGCCCAAGACAAAAGACGGTTAGGATTACCCCAGTTCATTGTCAGTTGATATTGTGAAATCTTGCGTATACCTTCTTTACGATCAGCTTGAGAAAGAGATTGAACCAAAGGAGGAATAAAAACGGGTTCAAGAATACGGTAAGTAAGAACAACAGAAGTGGCACCATTTGCTTGGGGCAAATAAACAGCACTTTTAAGTTGTGATTGCGCAAGGCGGGAAGTGTATTTTTCACCATAGGTTGAAGTTGAATAATTGAAAGGTTGGTTTGGTACGTCTGAAGCATAAGGGGTGGTTATATCAAATTGCATGGGACATTCAGAATAATTTAAATATTTATTAGTGAAATCGTATCTTTCTAAGGCACTCTGAAGTTGACCAATTTGAATAACTGAACTATTATTTCCAATTTGTAAAACAATGGAATTTGCCCATTTAGAAAGAGGGAAAGAACGCAAACAAAATCTATCATTATTAGTCAATTGACGAGTAATTGGCACAGAAATGGCAACAGTTGCGTCAACCATCCAAACACGACCCGTTATAGTGGTCATATCGTTGGAGTTAACAACCCAAGTTGTGGAAGTGTTGGAAGAGTTGTTGGAGCTGATAGTGTAATAATTTGCAATAGATGCGGATTTTTCAACAGCATAAACACTTTCGGTTGAATTATCACACATGGGATCAACAACTAAAACTTTATTTAAAGGCACGGGGATGGCTTGAGACATTAGTTATATATATTATAATACATAAATAAAATAATTAATAAAATTAAAATTTTTTAGACTAATTATTATTTTTAATAATTTTAATAATTTTAATAATTTCCTTTGACATAAGATCTTGGGACAAAAGCAATCTTACAATCCACAGAACAACCAGCAAATAAGACCACGGGGTAAGAATTATTATTAAAGTCTTTCCAATATAATTTCAAATCTATACGTTTAATACTTTCAAATGAATTTTGTAAACCTATTAATCTTGAATTATTAACTGATTGATTGAATTGTATATAATCCCTATTTTCTGAATTTGTTGTTTGATAGTTCGGCTCAAAATCAACAAGAATTTTAGATTGAACCAATGAGGACACAGTGGCGGGACTGGTTAATGTAAAAGGATTTGTTGAAGGTTGGCCAAGTTCTGGTTTAGTTGTTAGAGTATTAGATGTAAAATAAACACTTTGAAGAGGGCTAAAAACACCTAATGTGTTATGATCTGAATAAACCGCTATTTGTAAAATTGGAGGTTTTGGGGCGGTTGATGTATCAAATTGATAGTATTGATACCAAGAGGGCAAAACATAATTATTTTCAACAAATACTTCTAAGCGATAACTATTTGATAAATCATTAGGGCGATCATATTCAGTGGTTAAACATGGAAATTGAAGCAATGGAAACAATAAATTATTAAAATAAATCCTTATACCAAATGGTTGATTCACGCCAGAAGATTGGCTTGTTGAATTAGCGTATAAAGTGGGATTAAGTAAAATTTGAAATTTTTGTAAACTTTCATTGTAAGACAACAATGGAAAATTTGGCTCAGGAACTCTTAAAGATGTTCCATTAACGCTTATGGTTCTGTAGATATCATTTAAAAGCGGGATTGGGTTAAGATCGGCGGGGTACGCTGTAGCAAATGCAGAATGAAGGGCAACCAAAGCATCAGACATGGCATTATTAAACATTGAAATAAAATCAGTCTTATCATAACTAAAATAATAACCGTTTTGTAATAATTGCTCTTTGATTGGACCCGCTGGATAAGCTGGGGGTTGTTCAATTGAAGTCCAATATAAATAAGTATAATCTGGCAAACTTACATTATAATAAGAACCAGGAATGTTTGGATTAGGTGCATAATATTGCAATTGAATACCATAAGGAGTTAACGATGGATCAGCTTGACCCAATTGAATGGGAACAGCCCAAAAAGGTATACATTGCGATGACATGGCGAAACGTGTTATACAAACATCATAATCACCAGCTCTTTCAATAAGTGGATTCTGAAAAGATTGGGCAAACTCTGCGGGAATTGTTGAATAGCTTAATTGTTCATTATTTGTTAAAGTGGCGTTATAATAAATAATGCTTTCATTAGTTGTGTAATTACTCATATTATATTAATAGAACATAATAATTTATTAAATTTATAAATTTATAAAATTATTATAATGTCATTTTGCGAAAAATTACGGGCATTTTTCAAAAACTTAAGTATCCGAAAAAGTTGTATTTCAACTTGTTGTGTTGATGCAATCATAATAGAAAAAGCCCACCATCACAAACACCATCATAAACATCATTGTAAAAAAACTATTGAAGAGCCAAACATTGAAGAGCAAAAAGCCCCTGACGCTTTACCCACCTAAGATAATAATAATAATACATATAATATAACATAATATAATAAATTATTTCAAGAACTGATAAAGGACGTAGGGAACGCCTTGTTTTGAAATTTACCCCACGTTTTAACCAACGGTCATTATTTCTTATTTTATGATGTAATTATCATATAATAATTATATAAGTTATAAAATTATGTATAAAACCGTGCTGACCGTATGAACCGTATGCCGATCTGACATCAAATTGAAAAAAATTTTTGAAAATATTTTTTTTTACTTTTCAAGACCCCATTTTTTAGAATTTACCCCACGGTCATACATTATAATCATATTAATTTTATAGATGAGTTTAGCATCTAAGACAAATAACCGTCATAAAAAATTATATGACCGTGTGGGCACCGTGCCCGTTGGTTAAAATCATAAAAATCCTTTTATTTATTGGTAATATGAATAATAATATTATCATTACGTTTTTTATCTTTTGTAAAAAGTTTATTAAATTGGTCAATTGAAAGATCGGCGTTTGCTATTCTAGCTACACAATAACGACCACAACAAGAAGATTTTAAATCTTGAGTTGGAAAATCATTATATTCAACATTATAAGGACATTCATATAATAACCTTGTTAAATAAGGGTAATCCATCCCATTTTTTTGTCTGAAATTTTTGGGTATATCTTTAAATTCTTTATCAGGCTTTGAGCTGAAACTGTCATAAAATTCAATGTTATTGTTTGGTCTTTGAAAACAAGCCGTCCAATGTCCATATTTATTGGGTTCATTCTTCCAAAAATATAAAATAATAGCACGACCATGAGGATACAATAATTCATCTATTGAATTAAAATTCTTAATCTCGTCATAAGTATACACATTAATTTTCCCATCAAAGATATTTTTAATATCGCTTGAGCTTAAAGCAACATCACACATTATAATAAACAAATATAAAATTATAATGTATTCTGAAAACAAATTAAATTATTGGCAATAACCAATTGGGGGACACTTCGAACAATACAAACACTTCGGGTGTTCAATTTTCGTAATTTATTAATTTCATCTTTAGCAAATCCAAAATAATTTTGCAAAGCGTATTCTGTCCCACGTGTTGACCCTTGATTAAAATAAACGTAATGAGTACATCCATTTAAGATGCGTTTTGTTTGGTTGTGGTTGGCTGCTAAATGCATAGTCAAGCACATAAATGTATTCAATGACCGCCCAATTTCTAAAACTTTTGTTATTAAATCAAAGGTGGCTTTTTCAATTTTCTTATCCGAAATAGTGTCTATATCGTCCGCAATAAATAAACTTTCAGCAAAATCTTCAGCTTCAAAATTAGCGTCAATTAACTGATCTAATGGAATACGTTTATGTATAAGCTTATCCAATAATTTATCATTGGGTTTCTGACTGATTAAATAAATCCTATATTTTGGATAATACTTTTTAAACTGTTGGACATACTGAGCTAAAGCAAACGTTTTGCCACTTCCCGCCATCCCCGAAAAATAAATTCTGTCTGGCTTTCCATAAATATTGGATGGTGCTATTTGAAAATTACCAGAATTAAGAACAATTTTATTTTTACCAATATTGGGTCCATGTAATCCATCAGACAATTCAGAATCCAAAACGCTGTCCAGTTCTTCCTCAGTAAATTCAATTGATTTATTACCGAAAATCATCATTAATTTCTTAATCTTATCAATACTTATGTCATCCTTACCAGATTGAATTTTATTATGGTATGTTTGAATTGCACACTCACCACAACATTTTTTGGACTTCTTACACTTGTCAGAACAATCTAAACAACATTTATGATCTGGATGATATAAAAAAATTTCGGTTCCATTCTCGCCTTTAATCTTGGAATTCTCCACAATTGCCAACCGTTGACCCTTGTTAAAATTCAACTCCGCCATATATTATTATATTAATATAATATAATAAAATATAAAAAACACTTTTACAAAATATATTTAGATGGAATTTTGAAATTAATTTCCTCTATTAGCTTATTTGTATTTTTATTTATAATATTGGTTAGCTCTTCAGATATACTTTCTAACAATTCAATGTTAGGCTGTTCATCCAATTGGCGATCCAATTTCTTTTCATTAAAATTAAACTGGTAAATGTTAGAGACTAACAATTTTAAATTATTTAATTGGTTAGCTATTTCATCATTGTATTTATTACCATATTTATCCATAATATCAATAAACGTTTTGATTATACTGTTAGCTTTATTTAATAAACCAACATTTGAAACAATTATTGGGACCATCTCATTAATTGTTTTATTATCTTTGTAAGCCACCGCCAACGAAAAAATCCTTTTCAAAGTTTTCAAACTATAGCCATTAGTTAAGTATTCTAATAAATTATATTTGATACAATAAACATAATCTTTTAGATTAGTTGATAAAGGGGCAAAGGTTATTTTGTCCGCATTCTTAACCATAAAGACATTACTAATTTCGGTATAATAAGACATATTTTTAAAAACCATATCAATCTTTGTAATAAATGAACTTACTGAATTGGCTAAGTAATATTTAAAACCATTAATATATTTGTAGCCTGTTAATACTTCTTCGGGTGTCCATCTTAAAGTTATAATTTTTCTTAGTAGTTCAGATATTTCAAAATATTCTTTCAAGGTTGGCTTTTTCTTCATAATTTTTTTCAATTCATTAAGTTTGTCTTCATCAATAAATTTTTGATGTAATTTAATGTCTTTGATCAATTGATTATAATCATAATCAATAATTTTTGTATTCTTAATATACCCAATTGAATTTATAAAGGCATGTCTAAACAATGGATTAATTCCGCTTTTGATATCCAAAATAATATATTCTGGATTTTTCAAAATCTTGGAAACAATTTTTTGTAATGCTTTAGCGGTTTGTATGAAAGAACCATTAAAATCTTCTGATATATCAATATCAGCGTTATCTCTCATTGACTTTCTAATAAACGAACCAGCAAAAATTATGTTATTCTTGTTGTATGTTATGGCGTCAATTGCTTTTAAAATATCTTTATTAAAAGATTGAGGTATTACTTTTTTTTTCAAAATATCCATTATAAAATATAGATAGATAAAATTTATACTTTATTTATTTCACGTTCTTGGGCTTCAGCTAACAATTTAGTATACATTAATTGTTGAACTGCATTTTGTTGGTCTGCATTTTGTTGGTTGGCAATCTTAGCGTCAAATTCTCTTGATTCTGCCATTTTACCCAATGCTTTATTTTTCAATGATTTCAATATTTCGTCATTAATAGCGTCTTCCATTTCTCCAGAAATATTTTTACCAAAAGGTAAATTACCAAAGCCAAAACTTTCGGGTGTTAAATTTTTATCTAATACATAAGGTTTATAAAATTTTTTGTATTCTTTTGGAATAGCTCCACCCAATGTTGTTGCTAAAGGTTCACCAAATGAAGTTGGTCCAAATAAAGTTGTTGCTAAAGGTTCACCAAATGAAGTTGGTAAACCCCGCCTATCAATTGGTTTTCCATAATGGGGGGGATATTTACGATACAAACCCATTGGATCATTTGGATTCGCGATCATTTTCATACCTCCCAATGCTCCAGCACTACCTAATCCAATCTTTCCAGCCAAATCTTCACCAACACGAGAAGCAGAACCTAAAACGGAATTACCAATTTGTAAAATTGGTCCTATTCCTGGGATCTTTCCTAATATGCTAGACGCTACTGGGGTAATACTACCAATTTTATTGAAAATATCAGAGATAAAACCCCCACCTTTAACAACGGCTTTGGTATGTTTATGAAATTGTTTCAATTCTTTCATAACTGCTTTTTCTTGTTTAGAACCTCCACCTTTTGCTTTCAATCTTTCAGCGTTGGCTTTCATTGTTTTATCCATTTGTGCCATCATTGCGTTCAAAACATGGTCATTCATTTCTTTATCAACTTGTTTTTGGTCTTTTAAGAATAAACCAGAGCCAAAATTTTGGTTCAACCTATTAATAACATCTCTTTCAACTTCAAATGGACTTCTAAAATTCATTTTGGCTATTTGTTCAGCTTGGGCTTGTTTATTTCGTTCAAGTGCATCTTTAACATCATCGCCTTTATAATTTTCGGAACCACTCCAAGATTTTAAATATTCAGTTGGATTTTTACGGTATGCTTCAAGATGTCCTTTCATTCCTAATTGAATAGGCATTGGCAATTTACCATCTGGGGCTTGGTATCTTTCGCTGTTATCTACTGGAGCGGATGGAGCTGATGAAGATGATGTTTTTGGCTTCTTATTATGTTCACTTATCAAATGGGCCGCAACTGAACCCAAAGCTGTTGCTGTAGCAATACCAGCGGGTATTAATTTATCTTTATGTTTTGACCAAAATGATTTTATTTTATCTTTCAAAGATCCACCTGAAGGATTATTAAGATGGGCTTGTAATTGTTGCAAAGGGTGGTTAATATCTGCTTGATGTTGGACGAGAAATTTTTTAAAATCTCCAAAGTGTCCACCGCCTCTTTTCATTTTACCAAATCCAAACATTGATTTTAATGGACCTAATAACCCACTAAAACCAGAAATTTTTTCACCATTATTTGAGGCTTCTTTCATACCTTGAGACGCTAATTTTGCACCCGTTTGACCTAACGAACTAGCAACTCCTAGCATCGGACCAATCACGGGCACCATATTAAGTGCTTGAGACAAACCTGGAAGGTGTCCAATGGTTGAAAGATAATCACCAATACCAGCCCCGCCTCTTGGTTTGCGTCCTCTTCGTTTTCCATGTCCTTTGCTTTCATCTGGTTCGGGTAATAAATTAACCAATGGTTTATCTTCTTCATCGCTTTCAGATATAAATTCAACTGGGTTATATTGCCCACTCATTGTTCGCCATACGTCTCCCCATCGTCCCATATCAAGTGAATCAAGGGCAAGGCGTAATGCTTCTTGTGCTTCTACTTCTTTAAGGTGTTCTTCTAACTCTTTACCTCTGTTTAATCTTTCGCGGTCTCTGCCTAAATTTTTATAAATTTCAGCAAGTCGGGCTTCTTCTTCTGGGTTTTTAACTTGAACCAATCCTTCTTCGGCGTCGCTTTCAGATACTGCTTCGGGTTTAAAATCTTTCAAATCTTTTTTAAATTGTTTATAATCACTTTCAGTTTCCCCATGTAGTCTTAAAGCTGTTAATTTTCTACCAATAGCATTTGCTTTGGTGCTTGGATTAGCATGAACAAACCGCAAAAGGTCTTCATATGTTTCAATTGCTCCCCAATCTTTTATTGATTGAACGGCGGATTGAACTGATTGGCCAGATTTTTCAGCCTGTTTTATAATATCGTTTTTACTCTTTTCATCGTCAATTTGGGCTTCAATTTCTTTTTTTTCTGCTTCGTCTCCTGCTTCATCTAATTTTTGCCTCAATACTTTAATTTTTTGGGTTTGGTCTTTTTCTAACATTTTAAAAGCAACTTTATTTTTTTGGACATTTTTAACTTCTCCGCTTAATAATTCTTCAACTTCTCTTTTGATCGGCAATTTAATGTTATGTTTTGGTAGTCTTAGGCGTGTTTTTCTTGTAGTTTTTTTAGTATTTCGCTTTCTATATAATTTTTTTAATTTTTCCTTAATCTTTTTTTTCTTTTCAAGGTTGGTTTCTTCCATTAAATTTTTAATTTCTTCTTTTACGGACATTATTATTATAATAGTTTATAAAATAATAATAATAAATAAAATTTTTAACCTCGGGCTAATCTTTTAGATGCTTCGCCAAGAGTTAAACCTTCAGTACGCATTAAATGGGCTACTTGTCGGCCTCTTTCTGCTCTTGCTCCAGATTTTGCGGGTTTTTTGTGTTTACCTAAACCCAAAAAATTTAATGGTCCAAGCATATCACCAATGAAACCAGAACCACGGCTTTTTTTGTGTTTACCTAAACCCAAAAAATTTAATGGTCCAAGCATATCGCCAATAAAACCAGCTCCTGCATAATCTCTTTCACCATCAACAACACCAGAACCACGGCTTTTTTTGTGTTTACCTAAACCCAAAAAATTTAAGGGCCCCAACATATCGCCAATAAAACCAGCTCCTTCATAATCTCTTTTGCCATCAACAACACCAGCACCAGCAAAACGGCTTCTAGGTTCAACAACACCAGCACCATGCAACAAAGCTTTGTAATGATGATGGTAAGGATGGCGGGGATGATGGGCACCTGCATGATGTAAATGTTGAATCATGGCGTGTTTTTTATTGTGTTTCTTACCTTTTCCAAACATAGCACCAACTAAATTTAAAGGGTTTAACATTGCCAATGGGTTGAAAGCTCCGCCTTCATAATCTCTTTCAGCTTCAACAACACCATGGCCAAGCATTTCATGGGTTTTGCTTCTTATACGTTTTTCGGTAGAATACATTATTATATATTATATAATTGGATTTTTATTTTGAAGAAAATTTTTAATATTATCCAAATTAATTTGTAAAGTATTTATTAAATCATTTAGATCATGTTGTTGTTCTGGTTCTTCTTCAATTCGCAATAAGTTATTTTTCAAATCTGCTATTCTAATATTTTTTAAATGGTTCTTACTCCTTCTATGTTGAAATATATAATTAGATAAATAAGTTTTATTACATTCTTGGCACTTAATTGAACGATATTTATTTTTACTTTCCATTATATAAGTTTATATAAATTTTATGAAAAAAAATCTAAATTAATATATATATATGGAAAATTTGCCTAATTCTGAATTTAACGAAATGGACGAAAAAGAGGTTGATGGATTTTTGAAAAATCTTCAAGAAAATGATAAACTGACTAATTTTATTGAAGCATTAGAAATGTTGGTTGACGATACTGTTGAAGACACCGTTGAAATTGATTTATCTGAATGGTGCAAATATTTAGAAACTTTGAAAGATGAAGCAATAACAAATGAAGAGACTTTGGAAGTTAAAAATAACCAATAATTAAATGTACGCCATTATCTAAAACTTTTGTTGAAAATCGTTTGAACAATTCAGGTGGTAAGATTCTAACCCGTTTATAATTAGGTTGATAATAATCAATACCTTTAATGGGTTTTAGATCATGCTTATATAAAAAGTTTACTATTTGGGAAGTTGTAAAATTCTTTGGAAATGCTACTGAATGAATTGGCATTTGTTAGTATTATATTATATTATTATTTATTATTATTTAGGATTTTAACCAACGGGCACGGTGCCCACACGGTCATATAATTTTTTATGACGGTTATTTGTCTTAGATGCTAAACTCATCTATAAAATTAATATGATTATAATGTATGACCGTAGGGTAAATTCTAAAAAATGGGGTCTTGAAAAGTAAAAAAAATATTTTCAAAAATTTTTTCCAATTTGATGTCAGATCGGCACACGGTTCATACGGTTAGCACGGTTTTTAACATAATTTTATAACTTATATAATTATTATATGATAATTACATCATAAAATAAGAAATAATGACCGTTAGTAAAAACGTGGGGTAAATTTCAAAACATGGCGTTCCCTACGTCTTTTTTAAAAAATTTATTTTAAAAAACATTTAAAATATTTTCTATTATAATATAATATAGAATGTCAAACAGTATTAATAAAGAAACTAATGAAATTGTTTTAAATCCTAATATTAATAATATGAGTTGTTTAGATGGAATATTAAAACTTAAAAAAGCCGAAATTGGTAAGCTTATAAAAGGTATTGACAAAACCATTGCAGTAAGTAAATACAGAAAACCAGAACTAATTTGTATTTATTTAAATTTAACTGGTAATATACCACAACAACAATGTAAACCTCCAGCACTTAAAGAATTAGAATCAGAACAAGAAGAAGCTTCTGAATCAGATGAAGAAGAATATATAAGCCCAAAGGGATTGTATAGATTAAAACCACATGAACACATAAAACCAACAAACACATTAGAACGTAATATTGACGATGTCATAAGCTATATAATGAAAAATGATTATAGAAAATCAAAAGAAGTGCGGGATCATATGCCTAAAATTGAAAAAGAATTGAAAATTAATTTGGAACAATTAGAAGAAGGACAATATAAAGAGTTTACAAAATCAAGATTAATAAGGGATCTAATGGATATTAAAGCCCCAAAGGAATTTAAAAAATATTTATATGAATTTGCTAAACAACCCGCAGGGCTAAGAATAAAAAATAAAGATTACGCTAAACTTATAGATTTGCCAAAGCATTTTAAAATTGAACCAAAAAATAAAGCCTTAACACTTGCCGACTTTTCAGTTGTACACGTTTTTAAAACTGCGGTTGGTTTATATTTAAGCGAATACCATAAAAATAAAAAAGTTGTTGGTATGTCTAAAATAAGCGATGCCAATTTGAAAAAACTTATTGAAACAGGACCAATTAAATTTGATTATAATAAATTAGCGGTAATATATATTGAACAATTACAAAATAAATTGGAATCTGATATTGAAGTATATGAGGACCGATTGAAACGGGGAGAAGCCCAACCATCTGATAAAGCAAGTATAACCAAATCATTAAAAGAATTAGAAGCTTTTAAAAATAAGGTTAAAATAATACCTATGATAAATAGAGTTATAAATATGAATTAAAAACCCTTTAAAAAAAATCTAACTTAATATAATATAGAAATGTCATTAATACAATCTGAAGATCATTATGTTGTAAAAATTAACAAAGAAAAGTTAAGAATAAGCCAACAAAAATATTATGAAAAGAATAAAGAACTTATAAATGAACGCCAACGAAATAAAAAACGTCAACAATATCAAAATGACCCCGCTTTTCGAGAAAGAGAAAAAGAAAGGGCTTTAACAGCCCATAAAATTAAAAAGAATAAACAAATTTTGGAAAATGTTGAAAATTTAAAAATTCTAGAAAAAGTTTAGAAAAAATTATAAAAAAATTTCATTTAAAATATTATTTTCTATATTAATTTAATATATAAAATGACCGCCATCACCGCAAACGTTATTAAAGGACTATTAACCAATATTGATATTACGGAACAACATGAAACAATTGACATTAAGAAATTGGAAAAAATTAATAATTATTTTGAATTAGTTTATTCTAATAAAAAAGCAAGAATTTTTATTGATATTGATTGTAAATTAAGCGAAGAAGAAAAAAGCAAATACACAGAAGAAACATTTGAAGCATACACAAAACAAATTGAAAACAAATTATGTGAACTTGATGATGTTTCAGTTATGAATTCATGCAAATTTGAAACAAAACCACATACCAAAATTTCTTTTAGATTGACTTTCATAAATGATTATTGTTTAAGCTTAAAACAAATGAAAGAATTGGTTGTTTATTCTAAATATCCACAGATTAAAGAAATGTTGGCCTCAATACATGTATTATTATTATTATCGGACAGCGAAAAACTTAAAAAATCAAAATTTGATATTTTAAACGTTGATCTTACCGTTTATAGATCAGCGGGAAAAATGCGTTGTGTAAATGCTTGGAAAGAACCCCAAGACAAACAAAGAATTAACAAACTTGTTAAAGGTAAAATTGAAGATACAATTATCCATTATATTCCAGAAACTGCTGGACTTTTGGAATTTGATGAAAGCGATGAAGAAGAAGAAAGCAAAGAAGAAAGCGAAGAAGAAGAAGAAAAAAAAGAAGATGAACCAGTAAACAACAAAGTATTAAAAGAGATTGAAAGGAAAGTTTTGAAAATGGGTAATCCTCATTTTGATAATTATGATCCTTGGCTTGAACTTTGTTTTATCATTCACAATGAAAGCAAAGGCTCAGAAGAAGGGAAAAAATTATTTATTAGTCTATGCGAAAAAGTATGTACTGACTTCAATAAACGTGAATGTATTTCAAAATGGCAATCATCAAATAATAAACCAAAAGAAGGATTAAAGAAAACCATGGGAACCTTAAACTTTCGATATACTCAATTATTTCCAGATGAAAAAAAAGAAATTAATGATGCATACCAACAACAAAAAAAAGAATTTGAAAAAACCGTGTTCAGAATCAACAGCCCTTTCAAATTTGTTAATATCAAAGAAGATAAAACAATTGAATTAATGAACGAACAAAAATTGGTAAGCTTTGCCAAAAATCAAAAGAAAATTAAAACAACAAATGATAAAGGACAAACAAAAGAAACCCCATTTATTAATTTATGGTTAGAAGACGAGAAACAAAAAACATATAATAAAATTGTCTTTGACCCTTCAACCTTAGAAAGTGGAAAAAATTATAATTTTTGGAATGGGTTTAAATATTCCAATTATGAAGTTAAAAATTTCAATGAAGCAAACAATAAATTTCTTTCATTACTCAAAAAAATCATAAATGATGATGTTAATTATGAATATGTAAAACAATGGATTGCTCACATTATCCAAAAACCACATATTAAAACAAAAGTGGCTCTTGTTTTTTACTCTGACACAAAAGGGGTTGGAAAAAATTGTTTGGTTGATGGAATTAAAAAATTATTGGAAGGCTACACTGCTAAAATGAACAGTATAGAAGATTTAAAAAAGACTTTCAACATTCATTTGGTTAATAAATTGTTAGTGTCTGGCGATGAGATATGCGCAAAAGCCCGTGGTATTTCTGATTTATTGAAAGAGACCATAACACGAACAGAACAGAACGCAGAAGCAAAAGGAAAAGATGCAACCCAAATTGAAGATTACACTAATTGGATTTTTACAACGAACAATTATAATGCTTTTTATATTGAAGAAGGCGACAGACGTTTTAATATGATCCATTGTCTTGAAGAACAATTGTCAAGCGAAAATTCAACCGCATATAAAGCAGAATTGGAAAACGAACAAATAATGAGTGATCTATTCAATTATTTGAGAACCTACAAAATGACTTACAAAATTGGAACTTCTAGCGAAATACCTTTGAGTTCATACAAAAGAAATTTACAATTTAACAGTAAACCAGCATATATTGAAGTATTATATAAACAACCAAACAGATTTGCACAATCTAAATGGACGGTATCAAGATTTATTGAAATTGTTAATGAATATTGTAAACTTAACCATTTACGAGCTTGTCCTGATAACATAACAATTGGTAAATTTTTATCATCCATATTGAAAGATTACAAAAAACGAAATGATTGTGGTTATAACTATAATTTGACAAATATTAAAATTTATGAATTAAATGAAATACTTTTTAATTTTGATAAAGCTTATTTTAGATATTGCCATAATATGGAAGAAGATGAAGAGCCAATTTTTAAAGAAGCACCAGCAAAAGGCACCCAATCAGATTTGGATTTGGATTTTTAAATTTTTAAAATCTTATTTATTATTATATGCCAATAATAATAGATAAAAAACTTTACCAAAATTTAAAAGCCAATCATAACTTTATCAACATGTTTAATTAATAAATAATACAAACGGCGATCTTCAGAATCTGATATTCTGGCTTTATCAGTATAATCTTTAATTAATTCATTTCGTTTTTCAATTGCTTTTAAATGTTCAAGTCTTTGTTCATCTCTAAGATTAGCAATTTCTTTTTCATAATGTATCATAGAATAATTATTCTCACGGAAAGCTTCAACAATTTTATTAATTTCGTCAGATAAATTTATACTCATTATAATAAATTAGATTTTTTTTAAACTTTGGCATAAACTCCAACTATTTAATGAACTTGTCGCCATATAATATATAAATTTATTTTATAAATTAAATTAATGTACTATATGTTAAAGTTTGAATTTACACCCTGTAAAAAAAATACTGATATAATAACAATAATTAAAGAATATGATAAATTTAATGAAGCAGGAAAGGCTTGTATTGATTTACTTTATAAAGAGGCTAACAAAATTAGTGAAGCAATATACCCAGAACTTAACAAGTTTAAATTATATCCAAAAGAATTTTATAGCTATGACCATCCAGAATATAATCAATATAGTTTGGAAAATTTTATAGAAGAACGTTTGGGAAGAAATTGTTTTGTTAATTATAGAATTTATTGTTTATAATAAATTAGATTTTTTTAAACTTTGGCATAAACCCCAACTTGTTCATTCAATGAATTACCCATTTTGTTTGCTAATTCTTGCATTTGTTGCACTGGCACAAGGTCAGAAACTGCTGAATGACGATTTCCCGACACTGTTATTGGTTTATTAATAACTTTACCAAATGATTTGAATAAGACACTTAAATTGTTTCTTGACATTTGTTTGCCTTTATCATTCAACAAAAAATAATTATCTGAATTAAATTTGTCAACAACTTTTTTATAATCATTCAACAAACTAAATAATCCATCTTCAATGTTAATTATCTTTTGGCCGTAAGTTTTAGCTGTCTTATAAGTATTCATTATATATTGAGCTTTTTTTGTCTTCTTATTCAATATAATATAATTATATTCATCACTTTCATGAGGATCATTTGAATAAATTATTTTACTATCTGCATAATCCAACCTTGTTGGATTGCTTTGATAAAGTTTAAATAAAGTATAATTTCTTAAATTGACATAGTCGGCAAATGACTTTGGATTTTTAACCAACTTTGATTTAAGATCATTTTCAATTTCTTCTCTTTCATCTTTTGAAGCCATGTTTTGAGTTTGCTTTTCATCCTTTTGATTATCTTTCAATTTATTCTTAATCAAATGGTTCAATCTATCGGTTTCGGTTAAATAATTAGCTTGGGCTTGTATAATATCTTTATTTGATTTCAATAATGATAGATAAGCTAAGATACTACCATATTTGGTTTTAACTGTGTTTGGGTTATCGTAATAGCTATTTAACTTTTTAATAATTTCATCTGATTTATTATATAATGAAGAAATGTTATCACTGTTAATGAGAGACAAGACTTTGTTTAAACAATTAACATAAGTTTTAATACTTAATGGGGAAAGATCAGAACGGCTTTTTTCAAATTGTTCGGCGATCGAAGACATATATATAAATTAAATTTAGAAAAAAATTTATAAATTTAATTTCTAAATTTTATTTAATGTTTTGGGTTATTATTACATTTCATTGTGATGATTATAAAAATTGTAATGATAATTATATATATAGACATTGTAAAACAAGAAAAGAGGCAGAACGAGCGGTAATTAATGAAATATATGAATATCTTGACGAATATTTTGCAGGGGAAAACGAAAACTTAAAAGATATAGCTAATTACTCAATGGATAATATTAATGATTTATTAACAATGATTAAACCAACATATATTAAATCAAAATTTTCTTTTTCTATTAGAGAAGTTTAAATAAAACGAATTTATATTTTTCAAAATAGATTGAATTTATAAAATATATTGATAAATTGGGCGTTCTTAATCATAAAAATTAATTTTTATGATAATATAGTATCAATTTATATTGAAATTTTACAAATCTAATTTATTTTTTTGCTAAATCTAATTTATTTAATATAAAATAAATTAGATTTCTTAAAAATTACCATAACATGAACCACGCCCAGAATGCGGGGGCTGTTATATCGTTTAAATGTGGCTTATCATTTACATGCCTTTTGCGGTATTGATCACGCTTTTTGATATTATTATTATCATAGTCAGAATATACCCCAATTCGATCATGGTATTGCGTGAATGGTTCACCAGATGGTTTTAATTGACCAAATGAACACAAATAAACACCATCATGATAAACGGCGTACTTCTTATTTTTTTTCACTGGACTGGGTGCCACAAATGTGAATCCAAACTTTTCAATAACTTCTTGTTTCATTAAATATATATTATATTATAAATTTAAACAACCGCCGAAAATGTTGTTTTAGTCCATCCCGTAAAAGCTCCAGTATTTGGGATCGTGTGATTGGCAGTACTACCCAAATTGTTGCCTTGGCTGAAATTTATCGCACCGCCTCCAGATTTCAAAACTATATAATTATTTGGAGAATTGACTGAACAATTACATTTACAAAAATTATTGTAAAAATTGCATGTATTTGATGAAGCTGAATTTGTGAAGGTCATAATTGCCCCTGTTGCTGTTGCTGTTCCTGCTGTAAATAATAAAATACAACTATTTATTGTTGAAGAACTGGTGACTGTTGTATTATTACTAACGGTTATTAAACTATTAACTGATGCGGATGTACTGGTTTGGATCAATGAACAACCAAAAGCATTAAAGCGACCACTTCCACCAACTGAAACAAATGATGAGGTTGTTGCTGTTAATGTTGGGTTGTTGGTTATTTGTGTATTGATACAATTGATACTTGTATTAGTGATTGCCACGGCGATGGCGTTAGTATCTGCATAGATTAAGCTGTTTTGTAATGTAAGATCACCAAGCAAACCACCCCCACCATTTTGGGTAATGATATTTGATTTACTAGAAGGGGCGACTGATATTATATTATTAATATTTAAGCTATTGGGGTAAATTGTCCCGTTATCGTGTTCAATGGTTCCAACTACTTCAATATTACTAAGCCCACCAACTGAATAACTGGCACTATTTTGTGTCATGTTGAAAGTTATATTTGAATTGATAACTGTTAAATTTGGCAAACTAGAAGCTCCAACAATAGAAATTCCTGAACGTGTGATTGTTGGCACGGTTTCGGTATAAATACCAGTAGCAACATTAATGGTTGCTAATAGATCCCCAGCGGGTAAAGCTTGTAAATAATTTATTGCCTTTGTTATGCTTTTCCAATTATTTGTTAAACTTCCATCTCCTGTTGTGTCATTGCCTGACTGACTAACATAATAATTATTTAAATTATTAGAGACAACGCCAGATGGACCAGTTGCACCAGTTGCTCCAACATTACCTTGAGGACCAGTTGCACCAGTTGCTCCAACATTACCTTGAGGACCAGTTGCTCCAACATTACCTTGAGGACCAGTTGCTCCAACATTACCTTGAGGACCAGTTGCTCCAACATTACCTTGAGGACCAGTTGCTCCAACTTCCCCTTGTATTCCTTGAGGACCAGTTGCTCCCACTTCACCTTGAGGACCAGTTGCTCCCACTTCACCTTGAGGACCAGTTGCTCCAACTTCCCCTTGTATTCCTTGAGGACCAGTTGCTCCAACTTCCCCTTGTATTCCTTGAGGACCAGTTGCTCCAACTTCCCCTTGTATTCCTTGAGGACCAGTTGCTCCTGTTGCTCCTTGAATGCCTTGTGGTCCTGTGTCTCCTTGAATGCCTTGTGGTCCTGTGTCTCCTTGAATGCCTTGTGGTCCTGTGTCTCCTTGAATGCCTTGTGGTCCTGTGTCTCCTTGAATGCCTT
>Ga0114962_10001372_pt1 | contig 21122 bp, 17 predicted proteins | sample C_130820_MF_Meta_FD_87017 | JGI IMG/M metagenome (GOLD analysis project Ga0114962, IMG submission 87017) | Freshwater microbial communities from Lake Croche, Canada to study carbon cycling - C_130820_MF_MetaG | ecosystem: Environmental > Aquatic > Freshwater > Lake | place: Lake Croche, Canada... | reverse complement strand
CGCAGTGCGCAACCGCTGCATGATGCTGCTCACACACTGGGCCGGCCTCAGAATTGGCGAAGTGGCCTGCCTGCGCTGGAGCGATGTAGTCACGCCTGACGGCGCGGTCAAGGACGAGATCCGCCTGCTGCCCGATATGACCAAGGGACGCCATCCGCGCACGGTCTTCATCAACGGTAGGCTGCGTGAGGAGTTGGAAACCTACGCAGCCATCACGCGCTGCGTGGATCGCAGTTACCCACTTTTTGCCAGCCAGAAAAGCGTGCGGGAGGGATTTAGCGCCAACAGTCTGGCTCAGACCTTCGCCCTGCTCTATGTCGGTGCTGGGCTTGCCGGAGCCAGCAGCCATAGCGGGCGCCGCACTTTTCTGACGTCCTTGGCCAACAAGGGAACGGCCATACATATCCTTAAAACTTTGGCTGGGCATAGAAATATAGCTACGACCGCTGCCTATCTCTACAGCAGCCCTGCGCAGTTGCGGGCAGCGGTGGAGTTGGTTTGATCAACTTTTGGTAATCCCCCCCCCGATAGGCCAAAGGCCCCAGAAGTAGAATTTTCCACAAAGGAATTTCTACATGAAGAAGCCGATATTTCCTAATTTAGTAACAAGCAACACCTGTCGCGGTAATCGGACCACAGTGGCAAGTGGGAACCAGAATAATTCTGTCAATTCCCCTTAAATCAAACTCGCCAACTCTTGTGTCAACTGCGCAGCAGAAACTTCCTTGCACCCTGACGTATTCTGACCGGCCCATAGCGGTGAAAAATCCCCTTTACCCAACCCTTCCGATTTTTGTCGTAACTGAAACGATGCAGCAGTTGCCGTTGGAAACTCGGGAGCCATAGAACACATAGGGCCTAACTCGCGCACGATACGATTGACAATTCCACGGGCAGGCCGCCCCGTAAAAACATTTGTCAGTGCGGTGAGCCGCGCTTCATCGGATTTCAAGGCAGTACGATGCACCGTGCTTGTCGTTGCCTCGGGGCAGAGCATGAAAGCGGTACCGATTTGTACGGCCGATGCTCCAAGGTCCAATGCCGCCTTGACACCACGAGCAGTGGCAATGCCGCCCGCCGCAATGACGGGGACCCTTACTGCTGCAACGACTTGTGGAAGTAGCGCGAAAGTACCTAACTGTGAATTGATATCAGTGGTCAAAAACATGCCCCGATGACCGCCGGCTTCGAGCCCTTGTGCGATGACAGCGTCCACGCCGTGGTCTTCGAGCCAGACGGCTTCCTCGACAGTAGTCGCGGAGGACACTACTTTTGCTCCACAACTTTTGACCAAGCCCAATAGTTCGGGTGACGGTAAGCCAAAGTGAAAACTAACTACCTTGGGTCTAAATTCGCACACCAACTCCGCCATTTCTCGATTGAAAGGCAAACGCGCCACGCCAGTGGGAATTGTCTTCACGTCGATTCCAAATTCCGTGTAGTAAGAAGAAAAAAGTGCCTGCCAAGCTCTTTCCTTTTCCAAATTTGGCGTGGGAGGATTGTGGCAAAAGAAGTTAGCGTTGAATGGTTTTGAGGTTCGACTGAGAATGCTCTCGAAATCCCTTCTGATGGCATCAATTCCAAGCATTGCACACGGCAAGGAGCCGAGTCCGCCTGCATCAGAGACAGCAATTGCGAGAGCGCTACCCTGCACACCGGCCATTGGAGCCTGAATAATTGGTAGTTCCGTGCCTAGTAGGGAATTGATTGCCATGCGGTCCAAAGGAAGTGAATTTGGCTATTTCAGGGAAATGGTAGCAAACGGGATGCAAATCAAATGTCAGCAATCGCGGCAAAACAGAAAATCGGTATTAGACGGAGAGTAAGATTTGGATTTGTGCGAATTGAGTGTCTGAGTCTGTTCAACTCAGCTCGAAACTACCTCTCCGGTCACAAAGAAGTTTCCGCCTGCGACATGGTGAATTGTGCGCAAATTATCGGTAGCATTTTCGAAGTTCCAGTGACCATCGTGAAATACACGTTCGTCTGCCCATGCTCCAATTACTTCGCCGATGAATAGGTCATAGGTCTGCTGATTGTGCAGTTCTGGCAATAGTCTACAGGCAAGCCATGCTACACAGCCCTCGACCAGCGGCAATTCAAAGTCCGGCACTGCAAAGGTCTTTGCTCCATGCTTTTCCAATTTATTGGGGACATCATTTGCACTTTCACTTCCCAATGCGTGGGTGAGTTTCAACATGGCTTTGGTGGGGAGTTGGAGTGCAAAATAACCACTTGCCTCGACCAGCCCACGGGTGAAGGTTGACTTGTCGAGCACCACCGTTACTTTGGTCGATTTGCCATAGTCGAGTACGCACGCCCATGCGGCGGCCATGACATTTTGGATCCCTGCATGCTGTGCCGACACCAGAACGGTAGGACCATAGTTCATGAGCCGAGAAGACTTTTCAAGCGGGACAGGAGTTAAATGTGGGTGTGACATGGGGCACCTTTTTTGTCGTTCCATTGATTTTGCCGGACAGCCACCTGTTCATCAGCCACTTTGAACGTATGGTGTCGCAATTGTTCTGCCACAGCAACCCAAACTCTAAATTAACGAGCCCGCGTTGAACTTAGGCATTTTATGTTGAGGTATTTTTTGCCCCACCAGTGACTTCTTTCAATATTTCATACATTCAAACGCGCCTGTTTGCAAACAGTAAACCAGGTGGCGTGCTAGGTCATGTCCCTAGCCGCCGAACATCTTGAGAAAAGGTTTAAAACCAACATTACGAAGGCCAAAGTGCTGGCCAACCCGACAGCAGCACCGATTACGGAGAAAAATTCGACCCACCCTACAACATAATTAAATTTGAGCAGGTAGTCTATCTTTCCATGGAATGATGGTTTCAAGTTGAGCAGCAAGGCTTAGCAAGACCGATTCCTCACCATAGTGCCCAATGAATTGGACTCCTATAGGTAGGCCCGACTTACTCCAAAAAGCGGGTACCGAAATTGCAGGTTGTCCGCTGACGTTGGCCAAAGGTGTGAATGGTGAAAAATCAAGTGTGTCCTTCCGATGCGTGACATAGTCCCTATTCATTAAAAATCGGTTCAATAGTGGAGGCAATTCTGCAAGAGTTGGGGTCAAAATTAGATCATATTTCGTCACATATTCAGTAATCGATCTACCTAATTTGTGCATCGAATTTAACGCCTTTAAATAATCAGAGGCACTTAGGGCATTGCCGATTTCATATGCCGACCAGGTTGCAAGTTCAAATTGTGATGGTTCAATTGGAACGCCTAGCGTCTGCGCCATAGTTTCCATCTCATTTGCGGTGTTCGCACAAACAAGGGAACGCATCGTCTCACCAAACTTTTCAAAATCAATATCAATATTGTCGGCTTCAGAGACGATATGTCCCAATGCCTCACATGCGCTAACAGTTTTCATAACGGCTTCGGCGCATTCAGGATGCACCTTTATCCCATTGGGACAAGTTAACGTATACCCTATTCGTAGCGGCGAACTGACCTTCGCCAACGAACTTAAAAACGTTTGTGCTGGATTAGCAACCGAATAAGGCGCACCTCTATCCGGACCATGGGTGTGATCTAAGGCGAGGGCGCAATCACGGACCGATCTGCTTATAACGTGGCTTGCGCCCATTCCAGACCAAGACTCACCGTAGCCAGGTCCATGTGGCAACCGTGCTCGAGTGACTTTAAGCGTGAAAAGGCCACAGCAAGACGCAGGGATTCGTAACGAACCACCGCCATCTGACCCATGTGCCATCGGCACTATGCCGGCAGCTACAGCTGCGGCCGCTCCGCTGCTAGAGCCCCCTGCAGAGTATTCCAAATTCCAAGGGTTACGTGTTGGGCCGCTATAAATTGAGCCTTCACAAGTAACATTGATTCCGTATTCGGGAGACGTCGTTCTACCGAAGATAACCAACCCGGCTTTTCGATAGCGAGTAGTCAATTCTCCGTCTCTCGTCGGAAAGTAATTTTTCGCAGACCTTGATCCAAACGTTAGTCGCAAACCCCTGGCCGATGCTCCACCATCCTTAAGTAAAAAAGGTACACCAGCAAACGGGGCACTTGGATTAACGCCACCTAAAGCCTCGTGACCTAAGTCTTTATCTTGCCAGCACACAGCATTGATGATGTCATTTACATCACGTATGCGATTCCAAGCAATATCAAGAAGTTCGCCAGCAGTAGTATCACCTTGTCGAACCAGTTGAGCTAGTCCAGTAGCATCAAACTTGCGATACTCTTCAAATGATATTGACATAAATAATAATAAAGTAAATCGCGATAAATCGCTTGAATTTAAAAATTCACTTTATGTGTCCTTGGGCGACAAAATGGCATACGTTTTAGAAATTTCCTCTATCACTTCAAATGAACCGAGAAAGCCATACGGAATAAAGACGCTATCACCAGCAATAGCCTCAATAGCGGTACCATCGTCATCATGCAATCTGCATACGCCGCTGATGACGGTGAATAGCTCGCACTCATCTGCTGGCATTTCAATACGCCAATGGCCGGGCTCTGATTTCCAAATTCCACAATCTAATTTACTATTAGATGCATAAACAGAAAAAGTATTCCAAGTCTCACGTCTGGGTTTCCCAATGATGCGTCTTTCAATCTTAGGGTAATCTATAGTGGGATTTTCTACAGAGTCAATAGAAAATTTGATCAATTTATTTTCTTTTATCATTTTAAATTTATGCCAAAAGATCTCTAAGTTTTAACCAAGCCATACCTAAAACCAAGGTCGGAGTGCGAAGGTAAGGACCACCTGGAAAATTTCTATGCTTCAAACGCTGAAATATATCAAACCTTCCTACCTGACCAGAAATAGCTTCTGCAGCCAATTTTCCTGCAAATCCAGCAAGTGCCAAGCCATGACCTGAAAATCCTTGTACATAATAAATATCTGCCTCTCCATTTCGACTTTTAAGACGACCAAAATCTGGAGCACGATTCATCGTAATGTCAACAAAACCACCCCAACCATATTCTATGACTGTATTTTTAAGACTTGGGAATGTAATTTCCATTTGATTTATATTCTTGAGAGCAATATCCTTGGACGCTTTAGCAGCATAGTTTGCACCTCCGCCAAATAAAAGTCTGTACTTATCGGTAGAACGATGATCTACCTGAAACCTGAAATAATTTAAAGGCACATTAGTATCACATACCGCCGCATTGGAAGGAATAAGTTGCATCGCACGTTCATACGATAATGCCTCTGTTGCAATAATATATGTTCCGACCGGCATAATTCTGGACATAATATTAGGAGCCAGTTCTTGAAGGTAAACATTTCCAGCTAATAAGACTGATTTCGCTTTTACTTTACCGTCTTTGGTATGCAATGTAGTTTTGGCGCCTCTTTCAACACGTGTGACAAGGGATTGTGAATAAACCGAAACTCCAGACGCCACGACAGCGCGCGCAATTCCTTGTGTATATTTCATCGGATTCATGTGACCAGAATTTTTATCATATATACCGCCTGTATAACGAGGACTACGTATATATTGATCTAAACTCTCGACAGGAATCTGTTCCAGTGTGTAGTCATAGATACTCTTAAGTTTTTCTGCCTCAGAAAATATTGCACGTACCTTTTTTTGACTGTTGGCTACTTCAAGATAACCATCGCGCCAGTCACATTCAATTGAATATTGGTTGATTTGTTTTTTAATTGTTTCAATAGCTACTAAAGACATTTGAAACATCTGCCTGGAAAAGTTAACACCTACCTCATTCTCAATTTCAGTTTGCCCACAAGAATAGCCATGAATAACTTGACCTCCATTTCGTCCACTAGCGCCGCCACCAATTGAACCAGCCTCAAGCAACGTAACAGAAAAACCTTTCGCTGAAAGCTCTAAAGCAGCAGACAAGCCGGCAAGACCGCCGCCTACAATTGCAACATCTACATCCAGTTCACCTTTGAGAGATAGATAGGTATCATAAAATTCTGAACCTGCTAGATAAAATGATCCGCGTGCCAATATGGCATCTTGTGCAAAAATATTTTGCTTAGATTTACTTGTTTCGTTGATTGACGAAAAATTTGAAATTTCAATCACCTATTTTTAATATTTATAACAAATTTAAATGTCCCGGAAATTATCAGCATAACAATTCCAAGCGATACGCATGAATAAAATATTTGCAATAAAATTACATAATTAGCATCGATATTATTAAAAGGCCTTCCGATGTGAAAAGGATATATTAAATTAGTATATCGACTTGACAATGGCAACTCTTTCCATCCAATAGTCTTAATAACTTCTCCATTACTTGAATTGATATATACACTGTTAAGTCCATTTGGATGCAATTCATCAGCCCTCAAACGAAGACGATATACACCGGCTTTTGCAGGATATATTCTGGTTGGAATAGCATTATGAATTTGATTTATACCAATTTTAATTGCTACACCGGGTGTTATTTCAGCCGAATCCAATGCATCCATTTTTGTAATAGGTGCTTTGAATCTGGGTTGACCAGTAGCCCAAGAAATGGGTGCCCTAATAGCTTCAGGCCAACTCAACGCAAATCCGCTAAAAAATATTATTAAAATCGCTGGAAATGTTATGATACCAATACGGCGATGCCATCTTCGGTTTAAGTTTTTTGGTTTTGATTTGCGCAAGAAGAACCATATCTTAAAACCTAAAAATATTGATGTCAGCCCTAGTAATCCAACTAAACCTACTGGCCAACTTCCCGTCTCTCCAAGGAACCATTCATGATGAAGATTAAACAACCACGCTTGCAGATTATCATTGTCGGATACCATCGAAATTAGTTTTCCAGTTCCGCTATCGATACTAGCCCAGTAACCGCTTTCCCCCTCATTAACTGCCGAAAATCTAATACGGATGACTTCAGCATCACGAGGCAAATCAATATAACTCCATTTTAAACGAGTATCTTCTGCGGTAAGTGTCAAAAGAGAATTATCTAATATATTAGCGACCAGCTCATAATTTGAACGCAAAGGTGCATTTTTGGGTAATGGCTGCAGCCACATTAGAATTGTTCCAGTTATACACGAGACTAACAGGCATGGAGTAAGAAACCAACCTATCCAACGATGAAATTCAATGACTTTTTTCATGGAATTTTTATATATTAAATTTCCATATGTAGGCGCAAAAGATTTGAATATGATTTTTGAATTAAATCATGATTATGAGAATTCCCAGATTCATTAAAAAGAGATTTTCTCACTTCATCTAAATCATATAACATTTCACGTATTCTTGAATCTTTAACCAAGCTTTGCACCCATCCCACAATCACGACTCTCTCGCCTTCATCTACCCTTTTGACACAGTGCAATGTTGTGGCAGGATATAGAATCATTTCGCCTGATCTTAGTTTATAGGTTTGCTCTCCTTGTAAGTCCTCAATAGCCAATTCTCCGCCTTTATAGGAGCTATTATCGGAAAGAAATATTGTGAAAGCAATATCCGTTCGAATTGGTGGATTACCCATCAAAGCATTATCTACATGTTGACCATACCCCATTCCTGCAAGTGACTTGCTTATCAATACTTTTGATATTGATTTAGGCAGTGCTGCACTTAAGAATAAATTATTCCTGGCCAATGCTTTTTGAACAATTCCTTCGATTTGTTGCGCTTCGGCTCCTTTGCCTATCAATTGAAGATTATTCTTGACATTACGAGCGGCCCATCCTGCCGTAGTCGAACCGTCAATAAATCGAGCATTTTTCAATAATGAAAATGCTCGATTTACTTCATTCGCATCTAATACTCCACCGATACAAATAATCACAGCAATCTTCCGAAGTGATCGTGCTAATCTGACTTTGGTCCCCGTTTTCTGAAAGTATCAAGTATTTTTCCTTTTACTAATTCTTTCCCACTACCGTATGTACGTTGACCATCCCCTATCATCACGTACTTTGTTACAAATGCAAAGTTGTAACAAGCTTGACCATCAGCAGTTTTACCGGAGTATGCAGGCATACATACTTGATTACCTTTTATTGTGTAATTACCAACTATTTGGTTAACGGTGGCGGTATAACAAATTCCATGCTCAATTTCATAGTCCTCACCTAAAGGGGTTGGGCAGAATGACATTTCCGCTTTGGCCCAATCACGTTTCCAGCCTTGAACTGTTCCGTTGGGATTAAAATATATTGCAACCGCTTGGTCTTTTCGCACAGTATTTCCAGGCAAGGCTAAACGCAGTTGCGCGTCATCCAGTGCAGGTATTTTGAATTCTGGTCCGGAAGCTGAGAATCCGATCCCACCCTCACCCCCCTCTCCTGCAAGGTGTTTTTCAAGCGCCTTTGCGAATGGGTAATCTAATTTATGCGTCGATCCGGAGTACATGACATTTGGTTGCGTCGAAGTAGCAGTTGTTGATATTGTTTGAGCGCCCGCAGAAATACACACAGAAACACCAATTCCATACCAAATTTTCCTGTTAGTCATTTTATTTCCTTTAAAATAAGTTAGATAAATTAAAATTCATATTTCGTATTGAAAGTGATAGTTCTGGGAGCTCCCACCGCCAAATATCCAGCCCCACCGGTCTCCCAATAACGAAGATTAGATAGATTACTTACGTTTGATTGAATCAAGAATGGGTGCCCATTAATCTTGGACTTATAACTTAACCCAGCTGTATAAGTGGTGTATCCAGGTATCTCCGCTTGATTGAGGGGATTTATGAATCGTTGACCTGTATAATATGCACCAACATTAATGCTGAATCCTGTTAGTGAAGTTGGCTTATAGTCCAAAAATATGCTACTAGTCATACTTGGAGTGTTATCTGGCGTCTTCCCAGTCAAAGCAATAGTTTGCGCCTGTGCTAGTTTTGCATCCAGAATCATTAATGAACCGTATAGGGAGAGCTCTGAGGTCAATGAGCCAGCAAAAGATCCCTCATAACCTTTGATCAAAGTTCGACCATCAAGTACTACATAGTTGTTGCTATTGGTATAGCTGGTAGCTCTTTCAATTTCAAAATATGCAATACTTGCACTAGATCCTTTAAGAAATTCGCTTCGAATCCCTATTTCTTTTTGCGTGCTAATTGCCGGCGGAAGAATCGCACCGGCGTTAGCCGCGGTGATTGGCGCAATCGGCCCTTCTTCAAGACCTTCGATATAACTAGCGTAAATGCTAGTATCTTTACGAACTTTATAAAGCGCAGCGGAAGAATAAGTCGTTGGCGTTGCGCTGTATACCGTTGTAACAGGTGGGCTAGATGTATTCTTTACAGTAGTTGTTTGATAGTCTTCACTGCGAACCGCTGCGGTAAATTGAAAATCTCCAAATGTAATTCTATCCATTGCATATACACCTTTATCTGTGGTATTGATTGGATTCAATATCGTCGGTGCTGTTTTATCAATGAAAGCTATTGGAGAAGGGTTATAAAGATTCTGTGGAACAGATACAGCCTGGCTATTTGCGCCGGCCTGGTAAAGACTATTTTGCATTACACCAAAAGTTATATCATGTATCAAGCCGGCTCCTTTAACTCTTCCTCCAATTTCAAGACGAGTATTTTTATTAACGAAATCCAGGTCTCGTGTAAGTGAAAATGCCAAAGTACCGCTTCCGGTATCATTGTCGAACTTACCGATTTCGCTGTAATCGCGCTTATCTCGCCGAGTCTGCGCTCTTCCTACTTCACCAAGTGCATACCAACTGTCATTAATAGAATAATCAATGCGAAGAAGCATATTATTTGCTTTCGCATCATTTTGTGGCCAATCACCACCAATTAGATTTCTTGGGTCTGGTATTTGTGGAAGCGCGATGGCTCCATTTACGGCAGTGGGGATGACAATCGTGGCCGGCTCAGTAATGCGTTTCTTTATGTCCTCGTAATCGAATGCAAAAGAAAGTTGGGACGAAGCACGCCAGTCCAACGCCGCTGTGAATAATGATCTGTCGCCTGAAGTTCCGGGAGCTGCGTTTTTCAGACTTCCGTTTACCACATTGATTCGTGCACCAAATTCCTGCTCACTGCCAAACGTTTGCCCGTAGTCCCCATGCTGAACAAATTGTCCATATTCGTTACCACTAAGCGACACTGATGCAACAGGTTGAGGCCCCGCCCTCTTTGTAACGAGGTTAATTACTCCAACCGGAGTCGTAAAGCCATAGTAAAGCGACGATGCACCTTTTAAGGCCTCTACACGCTCCTTATTTTCAAGAGGCATATCAATCAAATTAATGATGGGTAAGGAGCCGTTTAAGCGGTAATTTGTCCGATTTTGCAAACTAATACCTCGAATTGCGAGGTTGTCGTAAATTGCTCCACTTAACTGCGCTCGGGTAACGCCGGCTGTATTGCGCATAGCATCGAACACCCCTCTAGAGTCCTGCGCTTCAAGCATTGCGGAAGGAATGACGTTCACCGTAAGAGGCACGTCAAGCATTTGTTGATCACGAAATGCGCCAACTTGCACAGTCTTGACTGCAAATCCCGTAGGACGTTCGGCAGATACAGTAACCGTTTGAAGTTTGCTCGATTCATCACCACTTTCGGATGAACCGGTGCTCTGCGCGAAAGCCTGTGGCACAGAACCAATCAGACCGCTCATTATCGCAATCGTAATTTTATTGAACTTTAAAGCATTGAACCTCATAGAATCTCCTGTCTTTATGGTTGGGTGAAAAAACTAAAATTACTGCTTAAACAATGAAACCAGCAAAAATTAACGTAGCATTCGGGGTGCGGCATCAATTAACTCCCGTGTGTAAGGATGTTGTGGAGAATCAAACAATTGATCCTTTGCAGCGCTTTCAACTATCCGCCCGCTTTGCATCACCAAGACTCGGTCTGCAATTTGCTCTACTACCGATAAATCATGCGATATGAATAAGCAGGCGAAGTTGTTTTCAACTTGAAGTTCTTGTAGAAGACGAAGAATCTGGGCTTGAGTAGTCATATCAAGTGCAGATACCGGTTCATCAGCAATCACAAGCGCAGGTCTTCGCACGATAGCGCGAGCAATCGCTACTCGCTGCCGTTGCCCACCAGAAAGCTGATGCGGAAAGCACATCTCTTTGCCCTCTAAACCAACTTCACTTAATACCTCATTCGCTCTCTGACTTGCCAATGAAAGACTTAAATTAGGTATTAACAAAAGCGATTCAGTCAATATTTCAAAGAGGCGTTGTCGAGGGTTTAAAGATGAAAAAGGATCTTGGAAAACATACTGCACATCCATTCGGAAATTATGAAGGTCAGAATTTTCCATGCCACGAATGTCGCAACCTTTGTAGAGTATTTGACCAGCTTCACTTTCGATTAATCGCATCAGCGCGCGAGCTAAACTGGTCTTTCCACAACCGCTACCTCCTACGACCGCAACTGTTTCTCCCTCATATATTTCGAAACTAGCATCTTCAACTGCATGATTATCTTTTTCGTTGCCACTCCAAAATTTACGTTTTCCCGGATACTTAATGCTTAAATTTTTTATGGCGAGTAAAGGCATAGCCATGGGATCTCTGCGCCTTGTAGCCACTCGTGCTGGTAAAGCGTTTAATAGCGCTCGAACATAATCTGTTTTTGGAGAAGCCAATATTTCGGAAACGGCGCCATGCTCTACCACTTTCCCACTTTCCAAAACTACTAACGCCTCCGCATAGCGCCAGACTAAACCGAGGTTATGAGTAATGAAAAGTACAGCAGCACCCTGTGCTTTACTCAGTTCAAGCATTAGGTCTAGTACTTCACGCTGATTTAAGGTATCTAGCGCTGTCGTAGGCTCATCCGCAATCAGTAACCTGGGCTTCAGTAACATGACGGAAGCCAACATGATCCGCTGTCGCATACCACCAGAAAACTCATGAGGGAAAGACCCAAAGCATTTTTCTGGATCATTGATCTTTACGCGTGCCAACATGTCTATGCATAAGTTACGTCGGTCTTTTGCATTAAGTGATGTGTGCAATAAAAGACCCTCCTCCATCTGAACGCCGACTCGTTGAGCTGGATTTAAAGAAACCATCGGCTCCTGAAAGACCATCCCAATTCGTATTCCTCGGATAAGTTGCCAACGATTTTTCGGAGTATTGGCCAAGTCTTGACCATCCATTTTAATTTGACCGCTCTGCATCTCAACGCCATACGGTAACAGTCCAATGATGGATCTAGCGGCAAGCGTTTTCCCACTCCCAGACTCTCCAACTAAGGCTAATACTTGTCCAGGTTGAATATCAAAACTTATCTGATCAACAAAAATTTTCGATTTATCTGAATTCGTGATTGTTAAGCCATGTACAGATAAAACAGGATTTCGGGATGCTATAGGTTGCATTTAACTCCCCTGCATTCTGGGGTCAAATCGATCTCTTAAAAAATCACCGATTAAATTTGTACCAAGTAATGTGACTACGATAAAACTGCCAGGAACCAAACCCAACCAAACTGCGGTTTGCATAAACGAACGGGCACTAGAAAGCATATTTCCCCATGTCGCTGTGGGCGGAGGAACCCCTAAGCCAAGAAAACTAAGTGCACTCTCAGACAACAATACCCACCCAAGCATGCTGCTGGCCAAAACAGCCACTGGTCCAATGCAATTCGGTAAAACATGGCGCCGCAAGGTTTGCCACTCTGAATTTCCGATCATTCGCGATGCTTGAACAAACTCCTTTTCACGAACAGACAAGACTGTTCCACGTACAACCCGTACTACCGCAGGGGTATATGCGAAGGTAAGAGCAGCGATTACCCCTACCCTACTTGGCCCGACTACGACCATCACAGCCAATCCCCAAAGGATTCCTGGAAACGCCAAGGTCGCATCATTCACCATCATCAGAATTCGATCGGTCCAACCGCCTATAAATCCAGAGAGAGCACCAATAATGACTCCGAATATTATTGACAGTACCACTGTCACGACAGAAATCGAAGTACTTGTTATTGCTCCCGACATTGCTCGGCTTAGGACATCACGACCGTATTCATCTGTCCCGAACAGGTGGGTAAGTGAGGGAGGATGTAATTTACTCTCTAGATTCATCGCAAGTGGGTCCATCGGTGTCCAAAAAATTGCAACACATGTAATTACAAAAATTGCTCCCAGTAAAGATGTACCTAACGCGGCGTTGGTTGCGCGCAAAGTTCGTAAGGCCATCATTCGAGCCTCACTTTAGGATCAAATATGGGATAACAAAAATCTACAACCAGATTTATGCATACATATATTGATGCAGTAAAGATCAAAACACCTTGGATAACCGGGTAATCGCGCGAAAATATTGCGTCAACAAGTAACCTTCCTAACCCAGGTAGAGTAAATACCGTTTCCAATACAGCCGCTCCCCCAAGTAAATGTCCAAGAATCAAGCCAATCATTGTTAGTACAGGGGCAAATGAATTTGGCAAGACATGCCGCAACAATACCCTCAATTCTCCCGCTCCCTTTGCTCTGGCATGGGCAACATACTCTAGGCGTAGAACTTCGATTGAGCTGGACCGTACCATCCGAATTAAGACGCCAGTCTCAACCATTGCCAGGGTAATGATTGGTAGTAAGACATATCTCAACCCTTGGTAAAAATCATCTGAAAGAGCGACATAACCAACAACAGGCAACCAAGCCAGTTGCATACCAAAGATCAAAAGTAAAATCAGACCTAACCAAAAAGCAGGCACAGACAATAAAAGAGTGGCAATGACAACAATTGCGATATCAAGACCTTTGTTTTGCTTCCAAGTTGCTATCAAACCAGCAGGTATCGAAATACATATAGCTAAACTTACCGCAGTTACAACAATTACAAACGTAACTTGAAATCTTTCCACTATTAATGCCAATACTGGTTCCCCGTTAGTAATCGAGTAGCCTAGATCGCCACTTAAGACCTGAATTAACCATTTGCCAAATTGAAGTGGCAATATCAGGTCTAACCCAAGGTGACGTCTTAATTCGGTAAGCTCTGTGTCACTCGCAGAATCACCGAGCATCAAAAGCGCGGGATCACCGGGAATAGATCTCAGCAAAGTAAAAACGGCTACCGCAACCAGCAACAAAGTTGGTATCGCAAATATCAAGCGCCGAAGAATGTATAGGAACATCAGTTCATTCCGGTGAACTTATCGAAACTGGACGTTCCAAAGTCGCGGAGTTTCTCCGGGCCAACCGTGAAATCCGTTTAAACGTGAACTGATCGCATTGATCTGAATCGCGTTATAAAGGGCAATCATTGGTACGTCTTCCAGTAATTGTTTGTGCAGTGCGTTGAATAGTTCTTGTCTCCGCTTTAAGTCAGATGTCTGCATTGATACCTCTACTAACCGAATCGCCTCTGGGTTGTCCCAGGTCTTTCGTGGTTGCATGTCTTTTGGTCCGGTAAACATTTCGAAGGCAAGTGACGGATCTAGTCGCGCCGAATACCCAAAGGCCATTATTTGGTAGTCGCCCTTTGAATAGCGATCCAGTTGCGTTGCCCAGTCCAGAACTTCCAGTTCGATATTGATTCCAACTTTGGCCGCTAACGATTGGGTCAGTAGGGCCATATCAAACATGGAGTGATATCGCTTGTTGGTAGTAAGCTTTATTACCTGCCCGTTATAACCAGCCTCCTGCAAGAGCTTTTTTGCTTTGACCACATCAGTTTGAAAACCAGTCTTTTGGATTGCAGAGTAAAAGGGACTTGTTTCAGGTACTGCAGAGTTATTTACCTTAGCGAGTGCGTTTGTAATTCCTCTGACGATAGTCTGAGAGTCAATTCCAAGCGCAATAGCCTGACGTATGCGTACATCTTTGAGCAGTGGGTCACGTGTCTGCAGCAACAAACCGGATAATGCTGCTGTAGTGACCTTTTCAATTTTTACAGCAGATTGACCGTTTAAGTCACCAAGCTCGGAAACTGCGATGTCCGGCACAAGTTCCAGAGAATTGCTTAAAAGTGCAGCTTTTGCAGCTGCACTATCTGGAATTACCATAAACCGAACTCGGTCAACCTCTGCCTTCTTAGCGCCAATCAAACCGTCCATCAGACCTGGTCTGGACTTGTAGCCTTCAAATTTTTGCAATTCAATGTATTGCCCCCGTCGCCATTCCGCAAATCGAAAAGGCCCCGTACCAACGGGTTCTTTCCACTTACCATCTGTTCCAATCGAACTTCGATGATAGATACCTGAAGCGCCACAATCTGGACGCGCCATCTGCGTTAAAAAAAGAGCATTTGGTTTATCTAACTTGAAAGATACCGTCCTTTTGTCAATCGCCTCAACGCCAATAATTGTTGCAACTCCTCGCCCATCAAATTCTGACAAGCAGCGCCACTGGCTAGAGGGATTGAGATAACGTTTCCAGGTCCAGACTACATCTTCTGCAGTCAGAGGCTCACCGTTGTGAAAAATGATGCCTTCTCGTAATTTAAAGTCATACGTTTTTCCATCTGATGATGTTGCAATTTTTTCCGCAAGCATAGGACCTATAGCGGTATTCTCCCGGATACCCACCAATCCCTCAACCATATGCAAAACTACGGCATCGGTGTTTGCATCACGATTAACACCTGGGTCTGTGGATCTAATGTCAGCTACCAGTCGAACCCGTAACTGATTATTTTGGGCTATTGCAGTTGGCGATAGTGTTCCTAGGCTAATTACAACTAAGGCCCAGCTCTTCAACGGAAGATTGTTGCTTATCAAACGACGTGTAAATGTGATCATTCATTTCCCCGTCTAGACTTGGAACCACCTTTGCGATTAACCGTTCTATCTAAGGTGTAACGGACGAATCGTCTGTCTTGCGCAGGCAACATCGCCACCTCCATAATCCCTAATTCAGGCTGCATAACTACCATTGCAACCGTAGCGCTTAAATTACCTGTAAAACCAGGTCGTTCTGGACGGCAAACCGACCATGGCTCTTGATATTTGTCGAATAGTGCTTCTTTAACCTGCTTTGAGGTAATAGAGCCAGGATTTTTCGATAAGAGATTTCTAACACGGGTATCACGATACAGACTATCCGGTGTACTCAAGATACCTGTGTCTGTGAGCTTGGCTAGTGCAACGTTGCTTTGCCAATGATTTGCGTGAACGATCATTCCATTTTCTGGATGAACAACAAATGTTTCGTTTGGAGCACATTCAAGCGATACTCCTATTCCTCCTTCATGGGCCAACATCATGTTGTTGGAGCCGGACTTTTTCGAACAATAGATCTCCCGCACAGCTAGTGCCAGGTATTCCTGTTCAAGAGCCTTACGTCTAATTAATGCTAGCGGGACCCCAAGTTCAATGTAGTCTCTTTCGCACTCTAGGTAGTTAGCTGTAATGGATATCCCTGCTGAATTCATTCCGCTTCTAGCCAGGGCACCAGCTTCCGTAAAAGTCAAGATATCAGGGCCATTTTCGCGACGGATCTTTAGAACCACAGTAGTATTTGCACATTGCGCTTTCCAATCCCAGTTCTGGGCATGGATCAATTTGTTACCCTTACTGGCTTCTTGTAAAACGATCACTCCGGTGCATCCGTCCGGACTTTCATCTACAAATTTACCCTTAGGCTTCATTTGTCGTTCTGCGATTTGCAGAACTTCGGTGCGGGCGTTAAGCAACACGATGTCTGCAAAATCAACGCCAGCCCCTTTGGCGATGCCACGCATTTCTTGGACATGCTCGCAGTCAAACTCATCAATTTTTGGCAAGTACTTTTTCACTGCGAGATTCAAATCTTTTTGCCGAAAGCGCTTGCCTTCTAACTGCTCCCGGTAATGAGCGATGCCAAGGCGAATCCGTGCAGCGGCTTGTTGACCGTACATTAGCCCCCGAGAGTGAGGGGCCCCAGCAATTTCCAGCAATGGACTTGGTTCTGCCATCTAGTGCCACCTTTTTAACTTAGCCGTTCGATTTTGATGTATTATATAGCGATATCATGACATTGTCAAATAAAAAAAAACCTGCCGTAGTCGCCGCACCAACCCACGTCCAACTCAATGTGGTCAATCGCATTGTTGAGTTGGTACAGTCCAATGGCCTGGCGGTGGGAACCGTATTGACAGAACTTTCCGTTGCCCGGGACTTAGGGGTCTCAAGGACGCCGGCAAGGGCTGCCTTGAATTGGCTGGTCGCTAAGGGATTGCTTGAGCGCCGCCCCGGCGAGGGTTTTCTTACTCGCCTTCCATCCCAAGTTTTCTCTGGTCCAACGGTAGATGTACCAGTCGCGGATGCCGACAGAATCTTCCTTGCGTTTGCCCGTGCCCGCAACGCTGGGCAATTTCCATCGGATATTTCAGAGGCTGATTTGATGCGCCGACTGGACGCTACTCGCCCGACTTTAAGGAAAGTCCTTGCGCGCCTTGCAGAAGTTGGAATCGTCAGCCGTAGAACCGGTCACGGATGGCACATTTCCCCTAACGATCACGATGATGACGCGCAGTTTGAAAGTTACCGCTTTCGGATGCTAATTGAGCCTAAAGCGCTACTGGAGCCTCAATTTGAGCTATCAGAAGGGTGGATTGAACATATGCGCAAGCGCCATAAAGAAATGATGGAACGCAAATGGGTGCCGTCAGACGCAATCGACCTATTTGAAATGAACGCCGAGTTTCACGAGGGACTCGCAATTGCCTCTGGGAACAGGTTCATACAGATGGCCATTCAGCAACAAAATCGGCTACGTAGATTCGTGAACTATGAATGGAACCATGGCCGCGACCGAATGGTAATTTCTTGTCGCGAACATTTGGAAATCCTTGAAAAAGTTGAAACTGGCGACCGACATGTCGCATCAGCCCTCATGCACAGGCACCTCGAAAAAGCCAGTATCGCCGCAGATGCCGGAGCATAGATTTTAAAAAATAATGTATTTTATATAAAATAAATACATATAGCAGGGACCTAAATTAACAACCGCTTGAGTCTGGGATTCGGTTAAATGACCAGCGACAGTCAACTTAAACAGAGGAAATTAATTTGAAAAATGACAAGAATGTCACATTTAACGATTTAGAACGATGGCTGAACGATCGCCGCGTCACCGAAGTTGAGTGCCTGGTGCCGGACCTCACAGGCGTAGCAAGAGGTAAGATATTGCCCCGCGCCAAATTCACTGAGGACCGCGGAATGCGCTTGCCACAAGCGATCGTTGCAATGGGCGTTACCGGTGAGTTTCCTCAAAGCGGGCCCTACTACGATGTGATAGAGCCTACGGACCGCGATATGCAATTGCGCCCCGATCCGTCAACTGTACGAATTGTGCCTTGGGCAACCGATCCGACTGCACAAGTCATTCACGATTGCTTTGATCATCAAGGTCAACTGGTTCCATTTGCACCTCGTAGTGTCCTGCGGAAAGTCTGTGAACTTTTCGCCGCTGAGGGCCTACGACCCATTGTGGCGCCGGAACTAGAGTTTTACCTCACAGCTCGGAATACTGACCCAAACACTTTGCTCAAAGCTCCAATTGGCAGAAGCGGTCGCGCTGAAACGTCTCGCCAAGCCTACAGCATTGACGCCGTAAATGAGTTTGATCCATTATTCGAAGAAATTTACGACTATTGTGAAAAAATGGAACTTAACGTTGATACTTTAATCCATGAAGTTGGCGCAGGGCAAATGGAAATCAATTTTTTCCATAATGAACCATTAGGTCTTGCCGACGAAGTGTTTTTCTTTAAGCGAACCGTGCGTGAGGCAGCCCTAAGACACGATATGTATGCCACTTTCATGGCAAAGCCGATTGCAGGTGAACCAGGTAGCGCTATGCACATACACCAAAGCATTGTTGATGTACACACCGGGAAAAATGTCTTTAGCAATAATGATGGATCTGCATCTGATATTTTCATGCACTACATTGGCGGTCTGCAGCGTTATATACCGGCTGCAATGGCGCTGGTGGCGCCATATGTAAACAGCTACCGACGTTTGGCTCGACACTCTGCCGCGCCTATCAATATCGAATGGGGTTATGACAACCGATCGGTCGGTATACGCTCACCGATTTCCGACCCCTCTGCTCGTCGCGTGGAAAACCGGGTAATAGGATCAGACGCCAACCCCTATGTTGCAATGGCAATGACTCTAGCTTGCGGATATCTGGGCATCAAGAACAAAATTTCACCAAAACCTGAAATGAAAGGTGATGCATATTTGTCCCCCTATGCACTTCCTCGCAGTCTTGGAGAGGCATTGGACTGGCTGCGACGCGAGTCAGACCTGCATGAGGTGTTAGGTAAGGAATTCATCACGGTGTACACGGAAATAAAAGAACTGGAATTCGAAGAGTTTATGAAAGTCATTTCCCCATGGGAGCGAGAGCATCTTTTGTTGCACGTTTAGTCACTATCTTTTAGAAAAATATTTTGGCAAAATATTTTCACGATACTCGGAACATGAAATGAATAACTTTCTTGATACCAGTCATATCCAATCGCTAGACAGCGCACATTTCCTTCATCCTTTCACAGACTTTAAGGAACTTAAAGCGCGTGGTGCCCGCGTTATAACCCATGCTGAAAATATATATGTATGGGACTCGGAGGGAAAGCGACTTTTAGATGCTATGAGTGGATTGTGGTGCGTGAACGTCGGCTACGGTCGCAAAGAATTGGCAGATGCTGCTCATGTGCAAATGCTGCAATTACCTTACTACAACAGCTTTTTTCAAACGACTAATGTTCCCGCAGCGAACTTGGCTGCTAAGTTGGCTTCACTTGCTCCTACGATTGATGGCCGGAGCTTTTCACACGTATTTTTTTCATCCAGTGGAAGCGAAAGCAACGACTCCAATGTACGAATGGTTCGACGATATTGGGATTTGCTAGGATATCCAGAACGAAAAGTCATCATAAGTAGACGAAATGCTTACCATGGAAGCACTATGGCTGGGGCATCGTTGGGCGGTATGAGTTATATGCATGCGCAAGGTGATTTACCCATACCCAATATTTGCCATATCGATCAGCCATATTTTTTCGAAAACGGTCAACTTGGCGAATCTGTGCATGATTTTGGGCTCAGGGCAGCAAGTTGGTTGGAGGAACGTATCCTGGAGATAGGCGCAAACAAGGTGGCCGCGTTTATTGCTGAACCGGTGCAAGGCGCCGGCGGGGTCATCATTCCACCGGCAAGCTATTGGCCAGAAATTCAACGTATCGTTGACAAGTATGGGGTTTTGCTAATTAGCGATGAGGTGATTTGCGCTTTTGGGAGATTGGGTCACTGGTTTGCCTATGAAAAATTCGGCTACAAACCTGACTTAATTACCTTTGCCAAGGGAGTCACGAGTGGATATATCCCGCTTGGAGGAGTTATGGTCGGCGACCGTGTGTCAAAAGTATTAATCGAACAGGGTGGTGAATTCAACCATGGATACACCTACAGTGGACACCCCGTAGCTTGCGCTGTTGCTCTTGCCAATATTGGCATCATGGAGCGCGAAAACGTAGTGTGCAATGTGAGGGATGTTTTGGCCCCATATCTGGCCAAAGAATTTAACCGTCTAGCCAGTCATCCGCTGGTAGGTGTCACCGAAACATGTGGCCTAATGGCCGGCTTAGTTTTGGTAAAAGACAAAGCTAACAATACGCTGTTTCCACCAGGTCTGCTAGTTGGAATGATCTGTCGAAACCATTGCTTTACTCAGGGGATCATCATGCGAGCCGTGGGTGATCGCATGATTATTGCTCCGCCGTTGACAATTACTCGTGCGCAGATTGATGAGCTGATTGCGCTCATCCGACACTGCCTAGACCTTACATATGAAGAATTAAGGATTAAGCTTATGTAGTTCGGCTCGATAAGTTTGTCCATCTCGATATTGTTAAAACAATCGTTAAATCGTTAATTAACTAAGGCAATAGCTCTGAGCATGGGTAAAGCACGCCACCGACTCTCGTGGTGAGAGTTCAGACTGCTCACAATGGCAGCGCAATGACATTGGTAATCCCCCCGTTTTCCACCGGCTCCAAAAGTAGAACGGTTATGCAGCCTTGGCCAAATGCTGCTTTGGGGTGAAACCGCCCAGGGCCATATGCGGGCGATCATGGTTATAGGACCACATCCACTGGGTGGCTAAGTCCTGAACCTCTTTGATACTAGACCAGCCTCCTCCTTGGCTAAGCGCCGCGATTTAGAAAAGCCTCGACGGCTCCCCT